>CAFBLZ010000015.1_pt1 | contig 14103 bp, 12 predicted proteins | sample 7268341 | NCBI WGS metagenome assembly CAFBLZ01 (sample SAMEA6814048, study PRJEB35770) | freshwater metagenome | biome: Freshwater; feature: Freshwater reservoir; material: water | place: Czech Republic | collected 2017-05-23 | depth 30m m
GATTTTGTTCTTTCGAATCTCGTAAATGCAAATATGCGCAAGATCGCCGTTCTTACTCAGTACAAATCTCACTCTCTCGACCGCCACATCACAACAACTTGGCGCATGTCGACACTTCTTGAAAATTACATTACCCCGGTTCCTGCTCAGCAGCGCCTTGGCCCACGTTGGTACACCGGCTCGGCAGATGCGATTTTGCAAAACTTTAATTTAATTCAGGACGAGAACCCAAAGCACGTTTTGGTCTTCGGTGCCGATCACGTTTATCGCATGGATCCAAGCCAAATGTTTGAACAACATCTCAGTACTGATGCAGGTGTAACAATCGCTGCAATTCGTATGCCACGTTCTGAGGCACATGATTTCGGAGTAATTGAGCTTGCTGAAGATGGAATCACCATCAAGGGATTCCATGAGAAGCCTGCAAATCCACCGGCGATGCCTGGTCACCCTGACTTATGTTTGGTATCAATGGGTAATTACATTTTCAAGCGCGACGTAATGGAAGAAGTTTTGATTTTAGATTCCGAAGATCTCGAATCTCGACATGACATTGGTGGAAACATTATTCCGATGCTGACTTCAGGCGGTCACGCAAAGGTGTACGACTTCGAACACAATATTGTTCCAGGAGCCACCGAGCGGGATAAGGGCTATTGGCGAGATGTGGGTTCGATTGACGCCTACTATGACGCGCATATGGACTTAGTTTCTATCCATCCAATCTTTAATCTGTACAACCGCGAATGGCCTTTACTAACTAATCCACCATCACTTCCACCTGCAAAATTCTCTGAAAACGGCATCGCACAAGATTCTATTGTTGGCGCTGGTTCGATTATTGCCGGCGGACATGTCAATCGCACCGTTGCTTCTTACGACGTGCATGTTGGTACAGGTGCATTTATTGATAGTTCTGTGTTAATGCCTGGTGTCAAAATCGGGGATCGTTCAGTAATTCGTAGAGCAATCATCGATAAGGGTGTAATTGTTGAGGCTGGCGCTCAGATTGGTGTAGATCTCGAGAGAGACCGTCAGCGCTTCACTGTTACGGACTCAGGAATTGTTGTTGTGGGTAAAGGTACGCGCGTCACCCCTTAATCTAAGAGTTTTTTTAATTCAGCTGCCACAAAATCAATTGCTATTTTTGCAGTAGGGGTCACGGCCATGTTGGTAAAGAATCCATGAATCATTCCGTCGTATTGCTTATATAAAACTGAGACATTATCGCGGCTCAATAGCGCCGCGTATTGCTCGCCATCACTGAGCAGCGGATCATATTCAGCAGTAATCACAATTGCCTGAGCCAGATTGGTAAAGTCCTTGCATATCATGGGAACGGCATATGGATTTAAATCGTGTTCGCTTCCCTGTAGATATTGCTCCCAAAACCATTGCATCGCTCTTGTTGTTAATCCATATCCAGACGCATTGTTTTGATAAGACTCTGTAGTAAAAACACGACCATTACATGGATAGATTAGAACTTGAAACGCGAGAGCGGTTTTGCTGTCTCGAGCTTTAATCGCAACAGCACTTGCTAAATTTGCTCCGGCACTATCGCCCATAACTCCAATCTGACTGGAATCAATTTTCAATAACTTCGCATTCTCAATAACCCAAAGCAGGGTCGCATAGCAATCATCGAATGGAATCGGAAATGGATGTTCTGGAGCCTTTTGGTAGGCAACACCAATAATCGTGAACCCCGATTGATTAGCAAGGCGCACCATCGAGGCGTCATACATGTCCAAGTAATTAAGTACAAAACCTCCACCATGAAAATGAACTATTGCGGGAGCTGAAGGATTATTTGTCGGGCGATAAATTCTTATTGGTAGATCTGCTGTCGGTCCAGGTATTAATTGATTGACTATCTCGAAAATCGGTTCGACTGGCCCAGAGGTTGCCATCCGTCGTTGGGTATTTGCTCTAATAACTGCCAACGGCGCATCCCAAACGGCAGGTGCTCCTAGGGCCGCTTCTGCTTCCAGGAATGCTTTAATTTCTGGGGCGAGGCTCATGATTAAAGTAAATCACGCAATTCCTTCGGCACGTGTGACTTTCAGTCGGCCACTCATGGCGTTAGACTTCACCCAGGTCAGCGCTGACATACGGGCTTTTATTTTTAGCCCATTCACACATTTCTTTGGAGTATTCAGATGCGTTTTGGTGTTCTTACAGGTGGCGGAGATTGTCCAGGTCTTAACGGTGTTATCCGTGGCGTAGTGACAAAGGGAATCAAAGATTATGGCTACGAATTCGTAGGCTTCCGCGATGGTTGGAAAGGCCCACTTGAGGGTCTGACAATGCCTTTGGATCTTGCAACAGTAAAGCCAATTTTGGCTAAGGGCGGAACAATTCTTGGTTCATCACGTACCAATCCATTTAAGATCGATGGTGGCGTAGAGCGAATCAAAGCTAACCTCGAAGCTCACGGAGTAGATGCTCTCATTGCAATCGGCGGGGAAGACACTCTTGGTGTTGCAACAAAGCTTCACGCACTTGGCGTTAAGGTCATTGGCGTTCCAAAGACAATCGATAACGACTTAAACAATACAGATTTCACATTCGGCTTTGATACATCAGTAAATATTGCAATGGAAGCCATTGATCGCCTTCACACAACTGCAGAGTCACATCACCGCCCACTGATCGTTGAAGTAATGGGACGCCACGCAGGTTGGATTGCTCTTCATTCAGGAATCGCAGGAGATGCTGCTTGCATTCTGATCCCAGAAGTTAAGTTTTCAGTCGAAAAAGTTTGCGAGTACGTGAAGTCGCGTTTTGCAACAGGTACAGCGCCAATCATCGTCATTGCAGAAGGTGCTATTCCACAAGACGGTGACATGATTGTTAAGGATCAAGAGCTCGATGCATTTGGTCACGTGAAGCTCTCTGGAATCGGAGATTGGCTAGCGAAAGAAATCGAATCAAAGACTGGCTATGAGACACGTTGCACCGTTCTTGGTCACATTCAGCGCGGTGGAACACCAACAGCATTCGATCGCGTCTTGTCTTCACGTTTTGGTCTAGAGGCAATCACTGCAGCTCATCAAGGTGACTGGGGAACAATGATGGCTCTTCACGGAACCACAATTGCTCACGTCCCATTGGCATCAGCTACTGATGTCTTAAAGACCGTCCCGCTTTCTCGCTACGAAGAGGTTTATTCATTCTTCGGTTAAGCCGTTGAAATATGAAGAATTAATTACCCTCCATCCATTCCCTTCGAGACTTTAGGCTAACTACATGAGCACACTTGAAACCCTCTTTGATGAGAAGGCTGTTGCCGCGCAACAACCAAATTGGCCTGGAGGGCCAACCGGCGAACCGTTAGCTAAGGCAGTGGCAGAGCTCAAAGCGCTACCACCGCTTGTCTTCGCAGGTGAATGTGATGAACTCAAGTTACGAATTGCAGATGCAGCGGCAGGAAAAGCATTCTGGTTGCAAGGTGGAGATTGCGCAGAAACTTTTGGATCAGCTACTGCTGACTCAATTCGTAATCGAATCAAAACTATTTTGCAAATGGCAGCAGTTTTGCAATATCAGTCGTCCCTTCCCGTAATCAAGGTTGGGCGCATGGCTGGTCAATTTGCAAAGCCTCGCTCAAATGACACAGAGACTCGTGATGGCGTAACACTTCCTGCTTACCGTGGCGATGCAGTCAATGGTCTCGATTTCACAGAGAGCGCGCGAACTCCAGATCCACAGCGATTGGTAAAGGTCTATAACACCTCTGCCGCAACTCTTAATCTGGTTCGCGCATTCACTCAAGGTGGATTTGCTGATCTGCGCCGCGTGCACGAGTGGAATAAAGGCTTTATCAAAGATTCAACTTTCGGTGAAAAGTACGAAAAAGTTGCAAATGAAATCGGTCGAGCACTTTCCTTTATGGAATCTGCTGGGGTAGATCCAAATGAATTTAAGGCTGTTGATTTCTACGCTAGCCATGAAGCGCTGATTATCGAATACGAGAAAGCACTTACTCGCATCGATTCACGTACAGAGCTTCCTTACGATGTATCAGGTCATTTTCTTTGGATCGGCGAGCGTACTCGTCAGCTCGATGGCGCACATATTGATTTTGCTTCAAAGGTGCGCAACCCAATCGGTGTAAAGCTTGGTCCTAAGACAACCGTCGAAGATGCACTTGCTCTAATCGACAGACTTGATCCAAATCGCGAGCCTGGACGACTTACATTTATTACACGCATGGGAGCAGGAAAAATCCGTGAGATTCTCCCTGCCTTGGTCGAGGGCGTTACAAAGAGCGGGGCACAGGTCTTATGGGTCTGCGATCCGATGCATGGCAATACATTTGAGACATCAAATGGTTACAAGACCCGTCAATTTGAAGATGTACTCGATGAAGTCCGTGGTTTCTTTGAAGTTCATAAGAAGCTCGGCACTCATCCTGGTGGCATTCATATCGAACTCACCGGTGATGACGTGACCGAATGTCTCGGCGGAGGAAATCAGATTTCAGAGAAGGATCTTGAATCTCGTTATGAGACAGCTTGCGATCCACGCCTAAATCATTCACAATCACTTGAGCTCGCCTTCCTAGTCGCAGAGATGCTCCGCGACCGCTAAAGCAAATGCCTGAGCTGCTATCCGCGACAATGTCGTCGCCAATTGGAAAGCTTTATTTACTTACTCGTGGCACAACTGTTCTCGCGTTAAACCTTTCAGGTTTTCAAGATCTCTTATCTACTCTTACGCCTGGCGAACTAGAAGAGAAAATAACTAAGAGCAGTAAGAGCCACCCGATTATTGCAACGCTAGAGAATTACTTTGACGGCGATCTTGCAGCTATAAATAAAATTGCTGTGAAACAACCTGGGGGAGAATTCTCTCAAGCCGCATGGGCGGGAATGCGCAAAATCAAAGTCGGTACAACTGAGTCATATGCTGATCTCGCCTATAGAGCTGGGAGTCCGGCAGCAGTTCGTGCAGCTGGTAGCGCATGTGCTAAAAATAAGATTGCCGTGATTGTGCCGTGCCATCGAATTATTAATTCAGGAGGCGCAATCGGAGCCTACGGTTGGGGTGTTAATAAGAAAATTTGGTTACTAAAGCACGAAGGTGCCCTTAGCTAAGAACCTTAATCATGATTGCGATTGCTTCATCGCACTGTGCATCATCAAAATCTAGATGCGTTACAAGACGTGCGTAATTCTTTCCAAGGGCGCTAATCCAAAGTCCCTGTTCTTTACAGCGAGCAGCAAAATCAGCAGCTGAGATTCCTGATTGAGAGAGCTCCAACCCCACGATGTTGGTCTCCACGGTATTTGCATCGATAACTGATGGGCTGTGCGCGGCAAGGGCTACTGCAATTTTCTGCGCGCGCTTATGATCTTCTACGAGACGATTCATATTGTGATCTAGTGCGTAATGTCCGGCGGCAGCAAGTAATCCAATTTGGCGCATTCCTGCCCCATAACGCTTGCGCCAGATACGAGCCTCTGCAATTGCAGCCTTACTGCCAAGGGCAATTGACCCAGCTGGCGCTCCAAGACCTTTAGAGAGACAGACGCTAATTGTGTCAAAGTGCTTGCCAAATTCATTAAATGAAGTTCCAGTAGCTATGTGAGCATTCCAAATTCGAGCACCGTCCAAGTGCATGGAAATACCTCGTTCGCGCGCAGCTTTGCTTAAACGTTCAATTTCTGAGAGTGGTTGAACAGTTCCGCCGCCGAAGTTGTGTGTATTTTCTACTGCGATTGCTGTTGTTGAAACGAGATACGGTCCCGCGTTTTCATGAGCGAGTGCAAGTGGAGTATCGGCGTTTAGCAATCCGCGATCTGAAGCCCAGGTGCGGGTAGTGATTCCACTGAAAGCTGCACCAGCGCCGAGTTCGGCGCGAACGATATGAGCGCGCTCTTCAGTTAGAAGTTCTTCACCTGGTTTAACTAAAGTGCGAATAAGAAGCTGGTTAGCGAGTGAGCCAGTTGGGCAGAAGATGCCGGCCTCTTTGCCAAACATTGCAGCAACGCGTTCTTCAAGTGAATTTACCGTTGGATCATCACTATAAACATCATCTCCCACTGGGGCAGAAGCGATCGCATCCCGCATTCCCTGTGATGGTTGCGTGACAGTATCGGAGCGAAGATCAATTGGCATTGCTTACCTCTCGTGGTTTAACAATTGCAAACATGGCCGCAAGGACTAGTACGCCGCCAAGTAATGCTTGCACTCTAATTGTCTCGCCTCCGAAGAGAACTGCAAAGAGGGCAGCAAAGACAACTTCCATCGTCAAGATAACAGCCACCTTTGTTGCTGAAATATGAGCCTGTGACCAAGTTTGAACCATAAAAGCGATCGCGGTACAGGCTATCGCTGTGTAGATAACAACCGGCCAACCTGATTTACCCGCAGGGGCTTCATATCCTTGGCTAAAGGCGAGTACGCCAGTAAGCAGTGCGCAAGATGTAAGTTGAACAACTGTCATTGCATAACTATCGAGACCGTTACTCCAATGACCGAGGGCGACAATGTGAGCCCCGAAGGCGATTGCGCTAATAAGAACTAAGAACTCTCCATACCCAACGCTCCATCCGTGGAGGGATAGAAGTGCGAGACCAACAGTTGCGAGTGCAACGCAACCCCATGTGTAGAGATTGATCTTCTGTCGCAGAATAATCCACGCCAGTACCGGAGTTGAAACAACGTAGAGCCCGGTAATAAAGCCCGTGATAGCTGCGCCAGCTATTGCGAGACCAAGTGTTTGAAAAATATAACCCGTGCCTAGAAAGAGTCCAGCGAGGAGGCCTTTACGAATTATCTCGGGAGTTAGCTTTTTTAATACAGATGGCTTTAGCGCAACCATCGCGATGACAGCGACAGCAAATCGCGTAAAAAGAAAACTATTGACGTTCTGTTTCGAAATCGGATCTTTCATCACAACAAATGCCAAACCCCACGCAGCAGCGACCATGAGCAGAGCCCATGGAGCGAGTTTTACCAGCTTTTGGTGAGCTGCGCTCATCCGCGAAGTTTCTTTAAGAGCGCGATTTCTTCACCGTGCTCTGGCTCCATTCCTGGAGTTTCGAGAATGAGGGGTGCATTTGCAACAGCTGGGTGAGCTAGAAGTTCTTTAAATGGAGCTTCTCCAATAAATCCCTTACCGATATTTTGGTGACGATCTTTAAGCGCGCCACAAACATCCATTGAATCGTTTGCGTGAATTAATTGGATTCTTTCGATTCCTGCAACTTCAACCAAAAGATCGAGAGTCTCTTTCATTCCGCCTTTTTTGGCAATGTCATGGCCAGCTGCAAAGACGTGACATGTGTCAAGACAGATGCCAACCTTTGGATGGTACTCAAGTGCTTTTAGATACTTCTCTAAATCTTCAAGCCGTTTGACGAGTGATTGACCTTGGCCTGCAGTTGGCTCTAGCAATAGCATCGGTGACTCATCGGTGAGTTTTTCCAAAATCGGCATCATGCCTTTATTAATTTGTTTCCATGCTTGATCGACAAAATCTTCTTTTACTGCCGAACCCGTGTGGACTACAACTCCTAGAGCACCAATTTCTTGACCTCGCTTGAGCGAGTAAGCCGTCGATGCTAAAGAATTTTTATAAGTATCTTCGGTTGGCGAACCTAAATTAATAAGGAAAGGTGCGTGTACATAGACCTCGATATCAAGTGCTGTTGCCTTCTCACGAAAGAGCGCATCAGCTTCATGATTGGTCTCTGGCATTGCCCAACCGCGAGGGTTAGATGTGAATACTTGAATCGCCTCAGCTTGCGTCAGCTCTGCATATGTGATGGAACGCTTGGCCATACCTCCTGATGTTGGAGTATGAGCACCGATTCTTGGGCGGGATTTATTGGTTGCAGGCACCGGGTTAGCCTACTGTGATGGTAACTGAACTGCCACGTTTAACCTTTGTGCCGACTTTAGGCAGGATATTTGTGACTTTCTTGACCGCCTTCTTACCGATTTTCTTGACTACGACATTGAGTCCAAGATCACGAAGAGCTCTTACCGCTCTAATTTCTTCAATCGAATAAAGATTCGGGATGTAAGAGTATTGCGAACCTTTTGAAACCACTATTGATATTGCGGCGCCTTTATTTGCGGACGCACCGCCAGCAGGGGTTTGTGCAATAACTTCACCGGCAAGTTTTGTCTCACTATAGGCATATGTAGAAGTTACTTTGAATCCAGCATCAGTTAATTCATTGAGCGCTTGCTCGCCACTTTTACCAAGATATGAAGCTAGGGCAACTTGCTCGATTCCCTTAGAGATTGTGAGGGTTACTGTTGTATTCCGCTTTACTTTGCGACCAATTTCAGGTGAAGCGCTAATTACAAAACCATTAGGAACGGAGGAATCAAAGACTTCGATGCTAGTTGCAAGTTTCAAAGGTGATTTTAGAATAAGTCGCGATGCTGCTTCTGGAGTTAAACCTTTAACTGCAGGAATTACATAGCGTTCCGGACCTTTTGAAATAATAAGTTTTACGGCGCCGCCTTGATCAACTTTTCCGCCACCTGCTGGATCAGATTCGATTACGCGATCTGCTTCAATCTCTTCGCTAAAACGTCTTTCGACAATCTCTGAAGTAAGCCCTAGCGGACTTAGGGCTGCAGTGACTTCTGCCTGTGTTGCCCCAACTGTCGACGGAACTACGACCCTAGAGCCTGGACCAATCAGGATGTACCAGCCTGAAATTCCAAGAACAACAGCTAGGCCGGCAGCGATATATCGATTTCGGCGTACACGTTTACTTACTTTCTTGCGTCGAGCTACCTGCGAAGTGGTTTCCTTGACTACCTCTACTGGTTTTTCTTCTTCGATCTTTGGAATTTGAGTAGTCATCTCTTTAATTCTCTTACGAAGCGATTTCTGCTTCTTTGCTGGACGCATTGGTTGAATCGGAATATCTAGTTCAAGGCTAAGTTGATTCTCTTTTGGATTTAGACGTGCATTAATTGCACTAAGAAGAGAATGGAATTCAGAGGCGTCACGAGGGCGCTCATCTGCATCCACCGCGGTAGCTTTTTGAATCAAATCATCGAGATCTGATGGAAAATCTGAAACCAGAGTACTCACTCGAGGCACTCGGTCGTTTACGTGCATGTAAGCAATTTGTATTGGTTCATCGCCTTCAAATGGTTTCTTGCCTGTGAAGATTTCAAAAGCCGTAATGCCAACCGCATAAACATCCGATCGTGAATCTGCAATTCCACGTTGAACTTGTTCGGGAGAGAGGTAGGAGACGCTTCCAAGAATCACACTGGATTCGGCGGTCATTGTCGTTCCAAGTAGAGGCCCTTTAGCCAAACCAAAGTCAGCAATCTTGATGCGGCCTTCACGTGAGACCAGAATATTCTCTGGCTTAATATCGCGATGAACGATTCCGACTCTGTGCGCGGCACTCAGCGCACTTAATACCGGTAGCAAAAAGCGAATTCCGTCACGATAGGAAAGTCGCCCCTGCTCATTGAGATAATCGCGCAAAGTATGACCTTCGACCATCTCCATCACGATAAAGACTGCTGGAGTTCCGCTCTGATTCCAACCTTGATCTTGGACTGCAACAATATTTGGATGCGATAAGGCAGCGGCGGCTTTCGCTTCGCGAATAAATCGTTCGACGAACTGCTCATCTTGCGCAAGATGAGGGTGCATGATTTTTACTGCAACTTTACGGTCTAGGCGAGTGTCAAAGCCTTCGTAAATGCTCGCCATTCCACCGGTGCCTATTTGACGTAGCAGCTGATAGCGCCCATCAATAAGTTCTCCGGTGAGGTCTGACACGCCGAAATTCTAGTTTGTCAGGACGAAATCAGAGGCGTTCTGAGAGTCGTTATCGAGAAAGTGTTGGGCTTGCTTAATCAGCCAAGAATTCATCTGATGGGATATCGCATCACCATCGCGAAGAAGTACTCGTTCAACTCCAACTGCAGGGTCGATATCAATCCAAATGCTTGCTGTTACAAACTCTCTGATAACTAAGTGAGAAGAGGCGACGCCTTCAAGAATAAGGAGTTGGCATGGTGGGACTCCTTGTACGGCTCCATATTTTCCTGTGCCCCAGTTATAGATTGATAATGAGATTCTCTGGGATTTTTGATGGGCTCTACAGGCACCAATTAGCGCATCAGTGAGATGGTGATCAAATGGAGTTTCCCAACCGTTGTAGAGATCATCCATGTGAAGGGTGGTGCATTTATACTTCAGCGACATCGCAGTGCTGATGTGTTCTGCAAGAGTCGTCTTTCCAGCACCTGCAGGGCCATCAATTGTGATGATGGGACGTGCAGTTGTTTTACAGAGATCGAATAGCGCGTCGATGAGTTCCATACCAAGAGCTCCATCCCATAGCGGCCATGATCGTAAATGCAATATAGAGAACTGTTGTAAAGAGTAGTCCTTGTGAAGCGTAGAGAGCGACATATCCTGCATCCACAACGAGCCAAAGCGGCCAGTTGTCATACTTTTGATAGACCATCAAAAGTTGCGCCGCAATACTTCCAAACAAGAGCAATGAATCTTGAGTTGCTGCAGCGGCACCAATGTTCTTGAGAAATGGTGCAAGTAAGAGCGTCGCCAACAAAATTGCAACGATTGTGTAAATGCGATATCTATTTTTAAATGGACCGGGCTTAGCGCCAGTTGCTTCCCATCCAAACCAACCCGCCACTGCCGCTGCAATGAAAACTAATTGAAGAGCTGCACTTGCATAGAGATCGAATTGGATAAAAAAGAGGCCATAGAGCGCACTGCTTAGCGCCCACCATGGCCAAGTAATTCTCTTGCCGGTAATACCGAGACCTACTCCGATAAATGATGTAGTCGCTGCAAGAAATTCGAGATAAGAGACTTGATAGCTCCAGGCAGTGAAAAAAGTAGATGACATATATAAACTCGACATTCTCAATCCGCATTACCGGACTGGTCAAACGGTCGATCTCATTGTTGAGATCCTCTCAGCCACCATGGCTCCCGTGTGTTGAACTTTAGCGCATGCGAAGGAAAAGTGTCTGCAGAAATGCAACTCCAGCTACTCGAAATCTGCGCCATTGAGATGTGGTTGCTCGAGTTGTAAATACGTCATAGCCATTAGCTTCGATCTCATCAACGATGCCGCAATACAACTCACTTGCTGCGCGGATGCACGGACGAGATATTGGATCAAGAAATTGGATTCCGGTTTCGGCAGTTGCCTGCAATTCGCGGACTCTAGCAATTTGATACTTGAGCGCTTCTACTATCTCTGGAGTTAGTTTGCGTTGTAACAACATTTCTTCAGAGACGCCGAAACGAGCTAGATCATCAAGTGGCATATAGATTCGTCCGCGCTCGATATCCTCATCGATATCTCTAATGAAGTTAGCTAATTGAAATGCTGCACCCAGAGCGCTTGCTGCTTCAATTGCGCGTGGATCGCTATAGCCAAGGATTGGAAGCATCTCTAGACCAATAACGACTGCCGAACCATAAACATATGTCATCAAATCTTCAAAAGTTTTGTAGCGCGTTACAGTTAAATCCATCTCCATCGAAACCATAAAAGCGTCAAAGTATTCGAGCGGAATCTTGTACTTCTTGACTGTATCAACAAGAGCTCTACCAATTAGATCGCTACTCTCTCCTGTACGTAAATCGGATAGCACCGAGTCACCCCATGTACGAAGAACCTGGGCCTTCTCGTGCGGAGATAGCGTCGAGGCAAGATCATCAACAATCTCATCGGCGTAGCGCGCGAAACCATAAAGAGCATGCACTGGTGGCCGCTTTGCAGAGGGAAGAAGAAGTGTTGCTAAGTAGTACGTCTTGCCGTGAAGTGCATTAAGTCGTTTGCACTCCTCGTACGATTCTTGCAACAAGTCAGACATTTACTTAACTGGTCCCACAATGCGCTCTGCTGCAAGGCGACCCGAGATGAGAACCATTGGGACTCCAACTCCAGGTTGTGTTCCACTTCCGGCAAATACAACGTTGTCGAATCCAGCTGCGATATTTCGAGGGCGGAAAGGTCCGGTCTGGAAGAAGGTATGCGCACTTGCAAAAGGCGCACCTTGCTCCATTCCTTGTGCTTGCCAATCCAGGGGAGTGGTCATGTGCTCGGTCTCGATAGCATCACCAAATCCATGATAGCCACGAGCTTCAAGAACTCTAATCATTTCATCGCGATAGCGAGACTTCTCTTTAGTCCAATCAATGTCAGCGCTGAGGTTGGGAGTAGGGAAAAGCACGTAATAAGACTCTTTTCCTGCAGGCGCAAGTGATTTATCGTCATGAGAAGGCACGGTGACAAGAACAGAAGGGTCTGTCATCAGGATCTTCTTCTTAATGAGTTCATCAAATACGCCATCCCATGATTCACCGAAGTGGATATTGTGGTGAGCAATATGGTCGTAGTGCTTTGAAGATCCAACAAGCAAAGTTACGCATGATGGAGAGTACTTAAGACGTTTAATTGAAAGTGGCTCTTTGCCGAGTAAGTCTTTCCAGACAACAGGCAAATCTGGATTCATCACTATTGCATCGCACTCAAAACGCTCACCCTTATCGGTAATTGCTGCAGTCACACGTGAGCCACTTTTTTCTAGCGAGGTGACAGATGAGTTATAAATAAATTTTACGCCGTGCTTCTGCGCGGCGGCTGCCAGAGCTCGAGGAACTGCATGCATTCCTCCCTTAGGGAAGAAGACACCATTTACTGAGTCCATATATGCGATAACTGCATAGATTGCGAGTGCCTGTTGTGGACTGACTCCGGCATACATTGCTTGGAAAGAATAAACCTTCTGCAGGCGAGGATCTTTTAGAAATTGATTCACCTTGGGTTGCAAGTGTCTAAAGCCACCAAGTGCAATCAAGCGTGCAAGATTTGGTGTCAAAAGATTGAGCGGTGAATCAATATTTCGATCGATAAAGTCGTTCATCTCATACTTGTATAACTTGGTTACAAAATCAACGTAATTGCGATATCCAGCGGCCTCAGTGGCTGAAACCTTTTCACGGATTTCTTGTTCCATCGCTTTTGTATCTGCATGAACATCAATTTGTGATCCATCGGCGTAAAAAGCGCGATAGAGAGGCGAGACTGGCATGAGCTCTAGCCAATCTTTCATATCTTCGCCAACTGCTGAGAATGCATCTTGAATCAACGATGGCATGGTTAGAACTGTTGGGCCCGTATCAAATGCATATCCATCTTTATTTAGCAGACCATTGCGACCACCTGGTACGGATTCACGTTCGATAACAGTTACATCGCGACCTGCCCCAGCAAGACGCAGGGCAGCGCTAAGTCCTGCCAATCCTGCGCCTACTACAACAACTTTCTGCGATGGGCCTTTGATGCGTTTAACCATTATGCGCTCCGTTTTACTGCGCTAAGCGCAATGTGTGTGAGAAATTCTCTCGATGATAGGTGGATTGAAGAATCTTCAATTGCTGTAAGTGATTGATTAGTCAGACTCTCAATCAAATTTTCAACTTTTTCAACTGCGCCAGAGGAAATTATTAGCGCCCGAAGTTCTTCAATTTTAGATGGTGAAATCTCTGGTTGTCCGAGATGTGCAAGGAGCTCTTTTCGACCCGATTCAGATAGCGCTTCAAGGGACATCGCGATGAGGACTGTTCGCTTGCCTTCACGTAAATCATCTCCGGCTGGCTTTCCGGTCACCGTTGGGTCTCCGAATATTCCAAGCAAGTCATCGCGCAATTGAAACGCCTCGCCAAGCGGAAGGCCGTAACGAGAGAGCGCATCGAGAATTGAAGAGTTGCTTGAAGGATTTCCAATTACTGCGCCGATATGAAGCGGACGTTCAATTGTATATTTTCCTGATTTGTAGCGTGCAATCCGCAATGAACGATCTGCGCTATAGGTAGTCTCACCCGATTCACGAATGTCCAAATACTGACCTGCCATGAGTTCGATTCGCATCTCATCATGAATTACATGTGCCGCAAGAAGAGAGGGAGTTGATATTCCTGATGTGTTGAGCATTTGATCAGACCAAACAAGTGCGAGATCACCAAGAAGAACCGCAGCCGCTTCACCAAATTGAGCAGCAAGACCATTCATTGCTGATGATTGATGTAGATTTTCAAAATGACGATGAATTGCC
>CAFBLZ010000016.1_pt1 | contig 14049 bp, 11 predicted proteins | sample 7268341 | NCBI WGS metagenome assembly CAFBLZ01 (sample SAMEA6814048, study PRJEB35770) | freshwater metagenome | biome: Freshwater; feature: Freshwater reservoir; material: water | place: Czech Republic | collected 2017-05-23 | depth 30m m
CATCTGATAGCGCTAAGGCCTTTACCTTGCCATGCCATAACGCTGACCCCGAGGTCTTCTTTGCAGACTCTGATCTCGAGATCACTGTGGCTAAATCCTTATGTGGCACTTGCCCAATGAAGGCTGCCTGCTTGGAAGGCGCGCTCGATCGCGCTGAACCATGCGGAGTATGGGGCGGAGAGCTAATTGAAGATGGCGTAGTTATCGAACGTAAGCGTCGTCCAGGTCGCCCACCACGGCAGGTAATCGCTGCTTAACCTATTTATCGCATCCGCAGAGTGGATGGCGCGCAATCGCCACCACCTGCGGTTCTGTGAGATGTTGCAAGTTGATGTAACTGATTTCTCCTAAACCAGTTGCACGATTGTTGTTCGTTTTACCCGGATTAATTTTTCTCATCGAGGTTGTATCGTCAATAAAGTGCAAAATCTTAGAAGCCGCTAATGCTGCAACATAATGAGCGGCGATTGCGGGGAAATCTTTAATTTCAGTAAGAGGAATTCTTTGAGTCCGAGTGAAACCAAAGTGATCGCGCTCGTAGAGAGATAAACAACGTATGCATGGACTCTTGCCAGGTTCAACAAGCGGTCCGATAGCTAATTCATCGCCAATCGGCATATGAATCAACAGGTATGGCTGACGCTGATTGGACCACTGCGTCATTAATTCTGGATCCACATCACCACAATGGGCTGTGAGAAGTGGCAAAGAGCCGTCGTTGGTAAAGCGCTCATTTCGATCTATTGGAAATAACGAGATTGCTCGGCGACGAGATTCCAAGATTTCATAGTAATTACTGCCTAGATCGCTCGCTGTTATTGCACCAAAGCCAATATCGAGATCCCCTATGACGCACTGGCGAAGATCATCTGCAAATCGGACCCGGGTTACCCCACTTGCTAGAAGCAATGAATACAAGAGTGTGATGACTCGCGAACGTCCCGAAAGCTCGATTACATATTGCGAACGACCAGCAACAGTTGAAGTTCCTCCATCTCCACAACCATCAATCCACTCAGATTGCATCAACTCAGGAGCTGAGCGCACATTTAATTGATTTATTGCCAGATCAAGGGCATCTCCATTGCTGACACGAGCTTTATTCTCGAGATTGCGCCGCGGAAGAGTTAGCGCTGCGTTAATGTGATTGAGGAATCCAAGCGAATCTAACAAGAGTATGAAAGTAGATATCTCTCCCCGAATTGGCTCATAGAGATTAGCCATCGGATCTTCACCCTGTGCAAGCTGGGCGAGCGCGCTGCGCTGAAAGTTAGATGTGACGGTGGCAACACGATTGAGATTTCCTATGACTAAACCTTGGTTATGTTCAAAGAGCGAACATCCGCGAATCAAGGAGTAGCGCTTAGCCGCCGTTGATTCGCTAGTTGAATCCTCAGTTGAATCCCCAGTTAATTCCTGTGACGGTAAGGCCGCTCGTGTTGAGCGGGTAAGTGAATCAAGATTGTTAGCCATCGATGTATTTAATTTCATGGGCAATGATGCGAGCTTGGAATTTCTCATTTAATGATACGGATCGACATCTGTGGAGCACGCACTCAGATTGATACGTTGAGCGAGAAAAGAAGAACCCCCCGCATTAAGCGAGGGGTTCAACTACATCTGTGACTGTCTTACTTGTCTTACATGTATTACTTGTCGTGCTAGTCGTGCTTATTAAGTACGAGAATTACTGAGCCTTACCGAGGATACGGTTGACCTTGGTACCGCAGACTGGGCAGATGCCCTGTGCCATGCGACGACCTGAGTCAGAGACCTTTACGGTTCCCTCGAAGTCACGCTTCTCCTTGCACTTAACGCAGTAAGCGTCACCTTTATATGTCTCTACCTCTGTCATGATTGCCTCCAATCGGCGCATCCGGGTTATTCGGCTACGCGTATTGGTTGAAACAGTACTCCGCTCCACGCTCAAACACGTGTAAGCAGACGGGGAATTTAGCTCCAATTTTCTGACTTCTTATCGCCCTTTACAGTCTCCGCTCGCCTTCAACCCTTCAAGCCGAGCTTCTTGAGCTCAACTGGGGCGAGCATCGCCCGTTCTGCCGCCTCCCAGCCATCTAGATAGGCGCTGGCGAGCTCAGAGTCATCAAACCGTGCCAAGCACTCGGTAAATTCCTCGCCGTGATCGCCCCATTGAAGGTGAATCGCCTCATGGAAGAGGACATAGTCAAGGGCATAGTCGGGAGCTAGCTTGAGGCGGTCTGAGATACGGATAGTTCGATCCACGCTTGTACAAGAGCCCCAGCGCTCGCGCATCGGTCGCCAACTAACACTGGCTGGGCGGGAGGTGATTTCAGGAGCGAGCTCAGTCAGCAGTTGATCGATACGCGATGCCAGAAGCTCCTCCGTTGGAGTCTTAGCCTCCTCGCGGCCTCGAATAATCGCAATGAGTTCTGGAACGACTTGAGCTTCCTCCGCCTTACTCATTCGAGCAGGCAGTGAGATAACTATTCGGCCACCTTGTCGATAGGCAGATGCATTTTTCTTTCGACGCGAGGAACGGATGACGAGAATCTCGCCCTCATTGATTCCAGGCAGAGTCGGTGCGATTTCATCATCGTTCGCGCTATCCAGATTCATCTCGTGATTTGGACCAATCTCTCTACCTAGCATTGAGGAATTGTATGTCCGAATTCTCCGTTTGCTATTTGCACACACGCTCTTTTTTGCGTACTTTGCGGTTACGAAGTCCTCGGATAACCGTTTGATATCTGCAAGGGGAAGGCAGATATTAAATGTGGCCCCGGGGACTTCGCTTTTCTCTAAAAAATTTAGAAAACTAGATGAGTCCTGAGAGATCGTCGGGAATTTCGGTTGAAGCAAGGAAGAGATCCGGTGCATGCAATTCTGTTGCGCTCGGAAGAATGCCACTCCAAATTTGATCGCGGGTAGAGATACCTTTTAATTCGCGGATGCGATTCCAAAACGCGCTCGCCTCTCTCGCGAGCTTTGGAGAAACTTCAAGCCCTAACATTGTTTTGAAAAGCTGTTGTGATGGTGCATTGGTTGCTCGCTTACGTCGATGTGTTTCGCGAAGTGCGGTGATGGATGGGATTCGATTACCAGCAGCGAGAGTTGCAACATCATCAGCCCAGCCATCAACAAGTGCGAGAACAGTTTCTAATTTAGAGAGCGCAGCACTTTGTGATGGAGTTTCCTCAGGTGTGAAAATTCCGCTATCTAGCGAAATTGAAAATGACTGGCCTTCTTCACCGCCCATTGATTGCATTGCTTCTTCTGCTTGACGTTGAATTGCATCCAGATCTATACGGATTCCTGCTCCGTACTCGACAATTGCACTGCGGATATAAGAAACTATCCAAGGGTTATGTTCGAATAAACGAGCTATTGCGCCCTCACGAAGAGCATGAAAAAGATAAATCTCAGTCTTTGCAACCTCCGAATCAACACCCCAAAACTCAATATTCTCAGGGATTAACAAGGGGCGTGACGGTGTGAGAATCGGCAAACCAGTGTCATGTGCTCCAGTTGTTGTCGACGCAATTGATCCAATTGCTTGTCCGAGTTGTGTTGCAATCATCGTGCCAATAAATGAGCGTAATAAACCAGCAATTGCGCCCATCGGGGCTGCTGCCATCGCTTCTTCATATTCACCGCTCTGCGAGGCGATCGCCTCATCAAGTAATTTTGATATCGCATTACTTAGCCCAGATGCGAGCGGCTCCATCGTGGCTTGCCAACCTGGAAGAGTTTCATCAACCCAATCAAGACGGCTAATTGCTCGAGGTTGTGTTGCAGATGTAGCCGGAAAATCTGTCGCTTCATTGAGCCAGAGATCTGCTATTTCTAGCGCGTTATTAACTGCAGTCAGATCATTTGTTCCAAGTGGCTGCGAGCCTTTTGCCGAAACAAATTTCTTTGCCGTATCGCGAATAGGTGCAAGTGGAAGAGCTTCCTGCTTATCTCCAAATTGGCCACCACCGAAATTTGCAAAAGGAAAACCAGCTGCGCCATTGAGACCAAGTTGCTCGAACTGTTGCTTAATCTGTTCTTGCATCTGGCGCATCATCGCCTCAAGCTTTTCGTTTTCATTACCGCTCTGATCACCATCATCAGGTGTAAATCCAAATGGCGTCATGGTGCTTTCCTATCTCTCTATTTTCATTGACAAAAATTGACAAAATTCGTGGCAGTCTAGGAGGTAGAACGCCGATAGTGAGCACTTTCTTCCCGCGGGCAGTATTCTATTTCAATGACTTCCTTTGCCGCCTCTTCCTCCGCATTCACCGCGCTAATTTGGTGGCTAGTCCCGCTGGCAGGAGTAATCGGCGCCTTGGGTTATGTCCTCTGGATTTCACGCTTTAAAGGCAAATTTGAGAAGGGCACAGCGCGTTCGGTCAATCAATTTGAGCGCTTTCAAAACTCATTCCGTGATAACGAACCTAAAAAGTAACCAGAAAAGTAAATTTAAAAGAGATGCGCCCCAGAAGTAAAACGCTGCGCTTTTCAAGGCCACCCCGGATCCTTCAAATTCTTTTAGCAATTTCTCTAGTTGTAGCTCTTGCAGCCCCAATGAACTTCGTTCTGATAACACCAGGGGAGCCGACATCACTTTTTCCAAAAGTTCTCACAATTAAAGATCCAGATAAAACGCTTGCACATCCTGTTAATGGACAGCTTTATCTACTCACAATTTATATAACAAATCCTGAAACCAAAGTTCTCGGTGCTTCAGTTCTTGGTTGTTGGATCTGGGGAGATTGCGTAGTAAACCCGAGAAGTATTTGGTATGAAAAATTTTCTTCGGATAAAGCTGAACGCGCTGTCGGAACTAAAGCGATGCAGAAATCTCAGAGCCTCGCTTTGACCGCAGCCAAGAAAGTAATCGCTACCTATTTCCCAGAGATTGATCTCTCTAAAGTGAGTGATAAATCTGTTCGTGTTTCACTCGAAAATACCGGCGGACCTAGCGGTGGCTTAATCTTTACATTGGGATTAATTGATCTTCTAACACCTAAAGACATTCTCGCCGGCCGTAAAATTGCCGGAACCGGAACGATTTCAGCCGACGGGAAGATTGGTGCTATCGGTGGGGTGACCGAGAAAATTCTTGGTGCAAAAAAGGCAGGGGCGTCGGTCATCTTTGTTTCTACCGAGAACTGCCTAGACCTTCCTGACACCGTTGAAGGCATCAAAGTGGTTGCGGTAGAGACCATTGGGGATGCACTCGAGTACTTGTTGGAAGCACCCAATACTGCAAATAAGTCGCAAAAAGCTTTCAATTCTGCAGGAATACAAGGGTGCGATAACGTTGGAGCATGAATAGAAATCGCACGCCTCTAGCAATAACCGTTGGTCTCCTTGTTGCTGTTGGAGCAGTCTTTGTTTCATTAAGTGGTTTTTATATTGATTGGCTCTGGTTCAAATCTGTTGACTTCACCAGCGTTTGGAGCAAAGTTCTTTCAACAAAGGTTGAGCTATTCCTGATAACAGGATTGATTAGCTCCCTTATTATTTCACTAAATATTTACCTTGCTTATAAGCGTCGTCCTTTCTACGTTCCAACCTCAATCGAGCTCAATGGCGTCGAGCGCATTCGTGCACAAATTGACCCGATTATCCGATGGGTATTTCTCGGACTCATTCTTGCAATCACATATTTTGCAGGAACATCAGGAGCTCTTTATTGGCGCGAGTGGTTACTCTTTAAGAACTCCACTGAATTTGGAGTCAAAGATCCACAATTTAATCTTGATATTTCGTTCTTTGCATTTAAGTTACCGCTTTACCAAGCGCTAATTGGTTGGGCTATCTCTGCGCTCATACTTGCAACAATTGCAACCGTCTTTGTCCATTATATGTATGGTGGAATCCGCACCCAAGGTCAAGGTGATCGCACAACAGTTGCTGCTCGCGTTCAGCTGTCAATTCTTTTTGGACTTATAGTTCTGATGAAAGCAGTCGCATACTGGTTTGATCGTTATGCACTTGCACTAAAAGAAAATAAGTTAATCACCGGAGCAACATATACAGATATCAATGCAACGCTCCCTGCTAAGGCAATTCTTGCGGGTATTGCAGTTGTCTGCGCCCTGCTCTTTTTCGCAAATATCATTCGTCGTTCATGGCTTCTTCCTGCAGCTGGTACCGCCTTGATGGTGATTTCGGCAGTACTTATTGCGGGGATTTATCCAAGTGCTGTTCAGCAATTTCAGGTAAAGCCTTCGGAATCATCAAAAGAAGCGCCTTATATTCAGCGCAATATCGATGCCACACGAGCTGCTTACGGCCTTACAAACGTCGATATTCAGGATTACAACGCAACTCTGACAACGAGTTCTGGCCAACTCGCAGCTGATGCAACAACTATCAACAATATTCGCCTGATGGATCCGAATGTGCTTTCAGCAACATTCCGCCAGTTGCAGCAGATTAAGCCTTACTACGGTTTTACCGAGTCACTCGATATAGATCGTTACACAGTTAATGGTGTAGCCCGTGATGCGGTCGTTGCGGTTCGCGAACTTAATATTGATGGAAACCCAAGCCGTAACTGGATCAATGATCACCTTGTATACACCCACGGATTTGGGTTTGTTGCTGCTTTTGGAAATGCAGTTGATGCTGATGGAAAGCCGAACTTTATTGTTGGAGATCTTCCACCAACAAAAGGTTTAGGAGAATTCGAACCTCGTGTGTATTTCGGCGAGAACTCACCCGAGTACTCAATTATTGGTGGTACTACAAAGAGCACTCCTGTTGAATTCGATTATCCAGACGATACTTCATCTTCCGGCCAGAAGAATGTCACCTATAGCGGTAAAGGTGGAGTTCCAGTTGGTGGAACATTTAACAAGTTGCTCTTTGCAGTTAAATACGGCGAGCAGCGAATTTTGCTCTCAAACTTAATTAATAAAGATTCAAAGATTCTCTACAACCGTAATCCTCGCGAACGTGTAGCAAAAGTTGCGCCATGGCTAACTCTTGATGGCGACCCATACCCAGCTATTGTTGATGGAAAGATCACTTGGATTATTGACGGTTACACAACAAGTGCTGGTTACCCATATTCAGAGGGAACATCACTTGCTGATGCGACACAGGATGCGCTCACACGTAACTCTGCATCTATCACCGCACAAGGCAATCAGCGCGTGAGCTACATCCGTAACTCTGTAAAAGCAACGGTTGACGCCTACGACGGAACAGTCACTCTCTTCCAATGGGATGAGAAAGATCCAGTGCTGAAGAGCTGGATGAAGGCATTCCCAAAGACCGTGCAGCCAAAGAGCGCAATTTCAAAGAGCCTCCTTGAGCACATTCGTTATCCTGAAGATCTCTTCCGTGTTCAGCGAGATATTCTTGCTTCGTACCACGTTAAAACAGCTGCAGCGTATTACGGCGGTCAGGATTTCTGGCGAGTGCCAAGTGACCCTTCAACATTCGGTGGAAATGCAGGCGCACAGCCTCCTTATTACTTAACTTTGAAACTTCCTAATGAGAAGGCACCAGCGTTCTCATTAACCACTCCATTTGTGCCACGTGGTGTTCGTGAAAACCTCACAGCTTTTGCGGTAGTTAATTCAAAGCCAGGACCTGATTACGGAAAAATCACAGTGCTGCAACTTCCACGAAGTACCAATATTGCAGGACCATCTCAGATTGCTTCCAACTTTGAAGCAAAACCAGAGGTCGCTAACGCACTCTCATTGTTGCGCCAGGGTGGATCAGATGTAGTTCTAGGAAATCTCCTGACCCTTCCAGTCGGTGGTGGATTGCTCTACGTCCAACCTGTTTACGTTAAGGCCACTTCTAACAATTCTGCATATCCACTCTTGCAGAAAGTTCTTGTTTCATTCGGTGATGTCATTGGATTTGATAGTTCGCTCAAGGGCGCACTTGATCAAGTATTTGGTGGCAATTCTGGAACAACTACAAGTACTCCATCTTCACCAACTACATCTAACAGTTCTGCCGATCTTGCATCAGCACTTGCAAATGCAAAGCAAGCGATTGCTGATGGACAGAGCGCACTTGCAAAGGGTGACTTTGCTGCATACGGTCGAGCACAAGATCGTTTGAAAGCTGCTATTGCAGCTGCTATTGCAGCACAATCACGAGCTAAGTAGCGTTCTGCGCGCGAGCAGTCACTCGATTTGGTGATGTAAGTGCAATTCACTAGAATTGCGCTTACCGACGCGGGGTGGAGCAGCTCGGTAGCTCGCTGGGCTCATAACCCAGAGGTCGTAGGTTCAAATCCTGCCCCCGCTACTAGTTCGAAATAGAGCATGTAAGTATTAGTGCTCAGTAATAATTGCAAGGCCGTGGTCGTCCCAAATAGAACTTATTTAGGGCGGCCATTCGCTATTCTCGCCGCTTGTGGGGGAAAGAAATAATCAAATGCAACCTGGTGAGAGGTTTAACCGAAACGCTGGCTACGCCCTCCATGTCATGACTGCAAGTGGCGCTGCTGCTGGCTTGCTGGCACTGCAAGCCGTGATCGATGGGAATGTTCGAGGCGCACTGCTTTGGTTGCTTGTATGCCAAATTCTTGATGGCCTTGATGGTCCAATTGCTCGAAAAATCGATGTTGTCTTTAATGCTCCCCGTGTTGATGGTTACGTTCTAGATTTAATAGTTGATTACGTGACATGCGTGGTTGTCCCAGTTGCTTTGATGATTCGTCTAAATATGTTGCCCTCAGAGTTCCAAACTTTAATTGCGGCAATTGTGATTTTGTTATCTGCTCTCTGGTTTGCACGAACTGATATTGAGACCGAAGATCATTGGTTTAATGGATTTCCGGCAGTCTGGAATCTAGCTGTTCCATCGTTCCTAATTCTCGATCTCTCACAAAGAACAACAGCGATTGTGACGGTGCTGTTGGCAGTTTCTCAGCTAACAAATATTAAATTTCCACATTTAGTCCGTGTGAGAAAGTGGAGAAAATTCACATTACCTTTTGCAATAATCTACTTACTGAATCTTTTTCTTTTGTCTTGGGATTACTCAAATACCGATGGAATCCAATACTCAATGATTTCGCTAGTAATTATGGTTGCATTCCCAATTTATATCGGCGCAACCTCTTTAGTTCGAACTTTTAGCGGATCCGAAGAGAGTTAGTAACAACAAATAAACTGCTCAACGCCATTGCGGCTGCTGCATATAAAGGTGTCATTAAGCCGATAGCGGCTAAAGGCAATCCAATTACGTTATAAGCGAATGCCCACCCAAGATTAACTCTGATTGTCGCAAGTGTCTTTCGTGCAAGGTTTAAAGAGTCAATTACGCCCATTAACTGCGGGCGCATCAACGTGATGTCAGCAGTTGAAATCGCAGTATCCGTGCCTGTTCCCATTGCGATACTGAGGTCTGCCTGCGCTAGCGCTGCCGCATCATTGACGCCATCACCAATCATCAGAACTCGAGCACCACTGGCCTGAAGCTCGCGCACCTTCTCAATTTTTCCTTCAGGAGTTGCACCTGCGATTATTCTATTTTCAGAGATGCCTACTAGGGTGGCCACAGATTTTGCTGCTTCAAAATGATCGCCAGTTACTAACCAGCTTTCAATTCCTCGAGATTGCAGAGCCGCGATGGTTGCAGCAGCATCTTTCTTGAGAACGTCTCCAGTTGCAAAGAGTGCAATTGCAACGCCATCTATTGCGAGGAGTGAAGCGGTTCGCGAGGCAGCTTTTGCATCCGCAATTGCTTGTTCCAAAGCAGGATCGAGCGCAATAGCGCTATGCGATACAGATTCTGGTGAGCCAATAATCACGACCATATTTTTTCCGAAGGCGTTCACACGAGCAGCAACGCCAGCTCCGGGAGTTTGGGTAAATTCCGATACCGAGAGTTTCTCTGCCGATTTTGATGTGCAGTACTCAACGATTGCTTCTGCAACCGGATGGTCATTCTGACTTTCCAGAGCAAGTGCTAATGAAAGTACATTTTTCTCATTTAGCAATCCTGCAAATGTTGCACCTAAAGGTTTCTGAGCTGAAACTGGAATCACAACATCTTGAACCGTCATCACGCCATCGGTGAGAGTTCCAGTCTTGTCGAAAACAACAACGCTAACTTCACTTGCAGCAGTGAGTGCGCGAGGATGTCGGATGACAATGCCTCGAAGCGCACCTCGACCAGATGCAACAAGTAAGGCAACTGGGGTAGCTAAACCAAGTGCACATGGGCAGGCAATTACCAAGACCGTGATTGCTATAGAAATAGCAACAGTCTCATTCTTTCCGGCGAGAAAATACCAATAAGCACCGGTAGCAAGAGCAAGCATGGTGACCACTGGAACAAAGATTGAAGCAATTTTGTCAGCGCTCTGCTGAATTGGTGACTTACTTCCCTGGGCCGTAACAACCATTGCAGTTATTCGAGCCATCTCAGTATCACTGCCAACTCGAGTAGCTCTAACAATTATGCGGCCATTGTGATTGAGAGCAGAGCCAATTACTCGCGAGCCCGGATAGACATCAGTAGGAAGCGATTCGCCAGTGATCAAAGAATTATCAATTGATGAAAGGCCTGAAATTACAATTCCATCGGTAGCTATTCGTGAGCCAGGCTTAACTACAAACTCATCACCCACCTTTAAATGTGAGATTGGAATGAGAATTTCACTACCACTTCGTAGAACAGTAACTTCTTTCTCTCCAAGTGCGAGCAGTGTCGAGAGCGCACTACTTGCTCTGCGCTTTGCGCGCGCTTCCAGGTAGCGACCCAGGATTACAAATAGCAAGACTCCGGCAGCAACTTCTGTATAAACCTCGCCAGAATCTGTGTACGTGGCATAAATTGACCAAGAATATGCAGAGATTGAACCTAGAGAGATAAGTGAATCCATTGTTGGATGGAAGAAATTTCGAATTGCAGCACGATGAATTGGAAATGCTACAAAGAGAATAAGAGGTGTTGTAAGGGCAAGCGCCAACCATGAAACAAATAGGTGGTGAGCATGTGGTGGCAGTGGAATTTCATACTGATCAAAGAGGCTAATTAACTCGGAATTAATGGAATCATGCCATGACATCATCATTGAAATAGCGATGGTGGGCACTGCAAAGATAATTGCAAAAAATAGAGCGCGCGCTGCACCTTTTCGATGAAGCGCTGGATCTTTCTGATCTGCAAGAAGTAAAGCGGTATATCCCGCTCCCTTAATAGCCTTAATAATCACCTCTGGCTTGATTTGAGAAGGGGCAACGATATGCACGGTCTCTGAGGCAAAATTTACTGATGCGCTAACCCCAGAGATCGAGTTGAGTGCGCGTTCGACAGTATTCACGCAAGAGCTGCAAGTCATCCCGGATACGGCGTAAGTCTGTGCAACTAATGTGGCTCTACTTAAATCAATTTCGGGTAGCGGAGATTGTTCTGGTTGCTTCGAGCGGTTGAGGTCGATCTGGATATCTTCCATACCTACGCCTATTTACTCTCTGATTTATTCTCTGATGCACCGAGAGAAGAAATAACATATTGATGCAGTGCAGCATTAGTTGAAACCCCATTGCCACCGTGTGGACCAATCTCTCCCTTTGTATTTGAAAAGACTCCGCCAGCTTCTGTAACTATCAAGTCGAGTGCGACCATGTCCCAGAGAGCAAGCTCAGGTTCAATTGCGACTTCAAGAGCACCTTCTGCAACCAACATATGCGACCAGAAATCTCCATAGCCACGCGTGCGCCACGCTTTCCCTAATAAATCGTGGAATGGTTCTAACATCTCACCCCAACCAGAAAAATCTGAGTACGAGATAGATGCATCTTCAATTCGAGAAACGTCTGAGACATGGATTCGACGCGTTGTTTCATGGTTGAGAGTGACGAATGCTCCACCACCGAGATGCGCGGACCATCTGCGGAATAAAGCTGGAGCGCTAACCACGCTAACAATTGTGCGCTGGCGTCCATCTTCAAGACGCTCGACTAAACCAATAAGCGTTGCCCAAGTCGGTACGCCACGTAAGAAATTCTTTGTGCCATCAATTGGATCAATAACCCAGTAACGATTTTTTTCAAGGCCTTCATTTCCAAATTCTTCACCAACGATTCCATCATTTGGTCGGTGAGCATGCAATAAAGCACGAATTGCTTCCTCGGCTGATTTATCTGCATCAGTAACTGGAGTTTTATCTGGCTTAGTACTGACTGCAAGATCTAGCGCTTGATATCGCTTGAGCGTGATTGCATCTGCGGCATCTGCCAATCGGTGTGCCAGAGTGAGGTCTTCTCCGATGCTGTTACTGCTGCTCATGCGGATATTCTACGTAACTCTGTACATCTAAGAGCGAACGTAGACTTTCAAGGCGTAAGAGACGCTCTTCACTTTGAGCAGGATCAGCGTTGACCCACTCATTAAGCGCACAAGATTCTTCTGAATGAGAGCAATGAGACATGCAGGTACTCGCCGCCTCTGCCAGATCAGGGAAAGCTTTCACAATTTCGCGAGGGTCGCGATGTGCGAGCCCAAATGCACGAATCCCAGGGGTATCAATAATCCATCCGCCACCTGGTAGCGCCAATGCAATCGCACTTGATGATGTGTGACGTCCACGTCCAGTTACATCATTAACATCACCAGTCAGGCGATCTGCCTCAGGTACCAATTCATTAATCAGTGTTGATTTTCCAACACCAGAATGTCCAACAAGTACCGAAATTTTATTCTGTAGCAGCTCAGCGATTTCAGCTACCTGAGCTGGACGATCGGCAACCTTTGATGAAGTTGTCATGATTTCAACACCCAGGGCTGCATATTTCTCCATAAATTCTGGAACTGGCGCGACATCAATTTTGGTAACGACAATAATCGGATGAATCTTCTCAATAAAAGCGCTAACCAAGAAACGATCAATTAATCCACGTCGTGGTTCTGGATTTGCAGAGGCAACTACAATCAATAATTGATCGATGTTTGCCACGATTGTGCGCTCGAGCTTTGCAGCATCATCGACAGTACGGCTTAGAGAATTAGTTCTCTCATTCACTTTAACAATTCGGGCGAGAGTCCCTTCACCACCAGATATATCGCCAACAATTTCGACTGAGTCGCCAACAACAACTGATTTTGGACCCAGCTCGCGAGCTTTCATTGCAACAACTAGTTGTCCTGCATTTGCACCATTTTCAATTACACATCCACTGCGACCGCGATCAACAGAAATTACGAGAGCAGTTTGTGAATCACTGTGTGATGGGCGGTCTTTACTGCGGCGCCGGGTTGTACGTGTAGGACGAATGCGAACATCTGATTCGTCATATTCACGAGGCGTCATTTACTCACCATCTTGGTTTCATCAGGTCGTTTCACCATGTCGAAATATCCATTTAGTTAAGTAGGCTACTCCAAAGCCCAGGGAAATCAGTAAGCGTTTTGCGCGTTGTCGCAATGTTCTCTACTTGAATTCCCTCAACAACTAAACCAATCACAGCGCCAGCAGTTGCTAAGCGGTGGTCCTCATAGGTATGAAAAGTGCCTTTTTGAAGCGGTTTAGGCGTAATGTGAAGAGCGGTTGGCTCTTCAATAACACTTCCTCCGAGATTATTAATTTCAGAAGTCAGCGCCGCAAGTCGATCCGTTTCATGCAATCGTAAGTGGCCAATTCCTCGTAGGTGCGAAGGTGAATCTGCCAGCGCTGCCAGCGCTGCAATTGATGGCGTTAGCTCGCCGACATCGTGGAGATCGATATCAATTCCATGAATTGAAGGACCACCAGTTACCTTGAGTCCAGACTCAACAAATTCAACTTTTGCCCCCATAACAGAGAAGATTTCTCTCAATTGATCACCGGGTTGGGTTGTCAATTTTGGCCAATCGGAAATAGTAATAGAGCCACCACAAACCATTGCAAGTGAAATAAATGGAGCAGCGTTGGACAAATCAGGTTCGATTACTAAATCGACGCCATGTAGCGGACCGGGCTCTACGCGCCAAGTGTTATTTGCAGAATCGACCGTGACGTTTGCACCGAAATCTCGAAGCATCTGAACAGTCATTTCAATATGAGGCATTGACGGAAGTGACCCACCAGAGTGTTTTACAGTGATTCCATTTGTC
>CAFBLZ010000017.1_pt1 | contig 13859 bp, 10 predicted proteins | sample 7268341 | NCBI WGS metagenome assembly CAFBLZ01 (sample SAMEA6814048, study PRJEB35770) | freshwater metagenome | biome: Freshwater; feature: Freshwater reservoir; material: water | place: Czech Republic | collected 2017-05-23 | depth 30m m
CAAGACCGTGAAGGCGCTCTTGTAAATATCATGAATACAACTCTTGATGGCGACTATCAAACATTTAAGGCTGAATCTGGCGCTTATGTTCGCGAGCATTTCTTTGGCAAAGATCCACGCACCGCCGCAATGGTTGCCAATTATTCTGATGATGACATCTGGAACCTCAAGCGCGGTGGCCACGATTACCGCAAGCTTTACGCTGCATATTTAGCTGCGACACAGAAGAATGGAAAGCCCACTGTCATTCTTGCAAAGACAGTTAAGGGTTGGACACTTGGTTCGCATTTCGAGGCACGTAACTCAACGCACCAAATGAAGAAGATGACTCTCGAAGACATCACAGAGTTCCGCGATCGTCTAGAAATTCCACTTCCAGATAGTGCCCTCGATAAGTACACACCTGCATATTTCAAGCCAGCTGAAGATTCAGTGGAAGCTAAGTACCTTGCAGAACGTCGTGCAGCTCTTGGTGGAACAGTTCCGCGTCGTCGTACGGTTTCAAAGCCACTTCCAACGCCTCCAGATTCTGTTTACGATTCAGTTCGACGCGGCTCAGGTCAGCAAGAAGTTGCAACAACAATGGCCTTTGTGCGCATGTTGAAGGATCTCGTAAAGGATGAAGGAATCGGAAAGCGAATTGTCCCGATTATTCCGGACGAAGCTCGCACATTCGGTCTTGATTCTTTGTTCCCCTCACTAAAAATTTACTCACCTCATGGTCAGCAATACACATCAGTTGACCGCGAACTAATCCTTTCTTACAAAGAATCAGTTTCAGGACAGATTCTTCACGAAGGAATCAATGAGGCAGGTTCCGTAGCTTCATTTACCGCTGTGGGGTCTTCATACTCAACTCATGACGAACCAATGATTCCGATTTACATTTTCTATTCAATGTTTGGATTCCAGCGCACCGGAGATGCTTTCTGGGCAGCATCCGATCAGATGGTTCGTGGCTTTGTGCTCGGCGCGACCGCGGGACGCACAACTCTCAATGGCGAGGGCTTGCAGCATGAAGATGGTCACTCGCATCTTCTCGCTTCTACCAACCCAGCAGTTGTTGCATACGACCCAGCATTTGCTTACGAACTCGGACACATCTTCAAGGACGGCCTTCGCCGTATGTATGGCGAAAATAGCGAAAACATTTATTACTATCTAACGGTTTACAACGAGCCGTATCAGCAACCTGCTGAACCTGAAAACCTTGATGTAGCTGGATTGCTACGCGGCATCTATCTTCTAAAGCCAGGATCAAAACAGCGTAAGAAGAACGCGCAGATCCTCGCCTCTGGAGTCGGTGTTAATTGGGCACTTAAGGCACAAGAGCTCTTGCAGAAGGATTGGGGCGTTAGCGCTTCTGTCTGGTCTGTAACTTCTTGGAATGAACTTCGCCGTGATGGTCTTGAAGTTGATAGCCATAATCTCCTTAACCCTTCATCACAGAAGAGCGCATACATTTCAGAGAAGTTAAAGGGTACTGAAGGTCCAGTTGTTGCAGTCTCTGACTTTATGCGCGCAGTTCAAGATCAAATTGCACCATGGGTTCCAAATGCTTTCTATGCACTCGGAACCGACGGATTCGGACTTTCTGATACCCGTGGAGCGCTTCGTCGCCACTTCAAGGTTGATGCCGAATCAATCGTAGTTGCGACTCTTGCTCAACTCGCTAAGAGTGGTGAAGTTAAAGAATCTCTTGTTGCGGAAGCTATTAACAAGTACCGCATCTTTGATGTAACTTCAGCAGATGCAGGAAACACAGAGGGATAATTCTATTAACCGAATTCCAGTAGCAGATGTCTCCCCCGTAACTTTGTTCGGGGGAGAATTTGTACCGGTCAAAGTAATTCCCGGTGAAACATTTCCTGTCAGTGCAACAATTTTTCGAGAAGGCCATGATTCACTTGGTGCTGATGTAGTTCTATTTGATTCTCAAGGTAAAGAAATTTCTCGCGTTGTAATGCATGAAATTTGGCATGGCGGCGATCGTTACACCGCTGACATCACTATTCCTGCGCGAGGCGATTTCACATTTTCAATAGAGAGTTATGACAATCCATTAGCCACTTGGTTCCATGACGCTCAAATAAAGATTGGCTCAGATATTGATTCAGAGCTCATGTGTTTAGTAGGTGCTCAATTATTTGAAGAAATCCTCGACCGTGATTCTGCAGCTAAGGCACTCTTAAAGGCCCCCCTTGCCGCGCTTAAAGATAAGAAGCTCGCTCCACTTAATAAATTTGGCATCGCCTCAACCGATGTAATCCGTTCGTATTGTGCATCAAATCCCATCCGCCGTTTGAGCTCATTAAGTGAAAAGTACCCAATTCGCGCAGACCATCAGCGTGCACTTGTTGGCTCTTGGTATGAATTTTTTCCTCGCAGTGAAGGCGCAGTGCTTAATGCCGATGGCACAGTTACAAGCGGAACTTTTAAGAGTGCAATTAATCGCATTCCAGCAGTGGCTGCAATGGGTTTCGACATCCTTTACCTTCCACCAATTCATCCCATTGGTCAATCCCACCGTAAAGGGCGCAATAACTCACTCACTCCAACTCCATCTGATCCTGGAGTCCCGTGGGCAATAGGTGGAGCTGAAGGCGGCCACACAGAAATCAATCCAGCACTTGGCACAATGAAAGATTTTGAAGAATTTGTTTCTGCAGCGAAGAAGCAAAAGATTGAAGTTGCACTCGACTTTGCGCTCCAAGTTTCACCAGATCATCCATGGGTACGAGAGCATCCAGAATTTTTCACTCATCGCCTAGATGGAACGATTGCATATGCAGAAAATCCACCTAAGAAGTATCAGGATATCTATCCAATTAATTTTGATAATGACTATGCAGGAATCCTGAATGAATCACTAAGTGTCCTTCGCTTCTGGATCTCAAAAGGTGTTTCGATCTTTCGCGTTGATAATCCTCATACAAAGCCAGTTCATTTCTGGGCTGATGTAATGAACACCATTCGCCTTGAGTCTCCTGATGTAATTTTCTTAGCTGAAGCATTTACAAAAGCACCAATGATGCACGCTCTTGGTAAGGCTGGTTTTCATCAGTCATATACATATTTCACTTGGCGTACCTCAAAGCAAGAACTCATCGAATATAGCAACGAAGTTGCACATCAGACTTCTGCCTTCTTCCGCCCAAACTTTTGGGTAAATACTCCCGATATTTTGCCTTTCCATCTTCAGAGCGGTAATCCAGCGATCTTCGCAATTAGAGCTGCGTTAGCTGCAACTCTTACTCCATCGTGGGGAATGTATGCAGGTTACGAACTCTACGAACATCGTAAATTTAAAGATGGTGGCGAGGAATACCTTGATTCAGAGAAGTACGAAATCAAGATTCGAGACTGGGCCGGGGCAGAGAAGAAGAAGCTAACTCTGGCGCCATTTATTACCGTACTCAATAGAATTCGCCGAGAAAACATTGCTCTCCAACGTCTTCGAAATCTGCAATTTCATCACTGTGAAAACGAGCAGATTCTCGCCTACTCAAAGCGTGAAGGTGACAATCTGATTTTGATGGTTGTAAATCTGGATCCAAATTTTGCGCAAGAAACCACAGTTCATTGGGATATGAATAAACTTGGAATTGCTAAAGATAACTTTGAGGTAACAGATTTGATTGATTCCGCAAAATATCAATGGTCGCCTCATACATACATTCGACTAGATCCAACAAGGTTATCGGGCAAAGTCATTCACATTGCCAAAGTTAAGCTTTAGAATTACTCCATGAGTTTTCTCTCCAGAATTTTTAAGAGCAGCAAGCCTCAGGAAGAAACTCAACAGCCGGCTAGTTATCTCAACCCTTATTCGACTCTTGGTGAACTCGACTTTCACCTCATCAACGAGGGACGCCATGAAAAGCTTTGGAACGCACTTGGCGCACATGTTTTGCGTGATGGTGAAGGCAATCTTCTAGGAACAGCATTTTCGGTATGGGCTCCAAATGCGCAAGCTGTAAGTTTGATTGGCGATCACAATTTTTGGGATAAAGGCACGCATCCAATGGTTCGCCAAGGTTCGACAGGTATTTGGGAACTATTTCTGCCTGACATTGGCGCAGGAAGTAAGTATAAGTTTGCAATACGTGGCGCATCTGGCAACTGGGTTGATCATGCAGATCCACTTGCGCGCCAAACAGAATGTCCGCCGCTGACAGCGTCAGTTGTTAATGAGAGTGAATATAGCTGGAGCGATGTCGAGTGGATGGATCAGCGTAAGAATTTTGAACCGTGGCGCTCTCCGGTCTCAGTTTATGAAGTGCATCTTGGTTCATGGCGATTAGGTCTGACATATCGCCAACTCGCAGTAGAACTTGTCGATTACGTAAAAAGTCAAAACTTCACACATGTTGAATTCTTGCCAGTTACCGAATACCCGTATGGACCTTCGTGGGGATATCAAGTCACATCTTTCTTTGCACCTACTGCGCGATTTGGTAATCCGGATGATTTCCGCTTTCTTGTTGATGCGCTGCACCAGGCAGGAATCGGCGTAATTCTGGATTGGGTTCCAGCACATTTTCCTAAGGATGAATGGGCCCTTGCCCGCTTTGATGGCACAGCACTCTACGAACATGAAGATCCACGTCTTGGCGAGCACCCTGACTGGGGCACTCTAATTTTTAACTTTGGTCGCACTGAGATCCGAAATTTTCTTGTTGCAAGTGCTCTGTATTGGTTAGATGAGTTCCACATCGACGGTTTGCGTGTAGATGCAGTTGCTTCGATGCTTTATTTGGATTATTCACGTGAAGAAGGCGAATGGCTTCCTAATAAGTTTGGCGGACGCGAAAACCTTGAGGCAGTTCAACTCTTACAAGAGGCAACCTCAACTGCTTATAAGAGCCACCCTGGAATCATGATGATTGCCGAAGAATCAACTGCTTGGTCAGGTGTCACGCGCGAAACTTCTGGCAACGGGCTTGGCTTTGGATTTAAGTGGAATATGGGTTGGATGCACGACACTCTCGAATACTTGCAGCACGAGCCAGTTCATCGCATGTTCCACCATAATGAGATTACATTCTCCATTCTTTATGCGTGGTCTGAAAACTTTATGCTCCCGCTTTCACATGATGAGGTCGTTCATGGAAAAGGTTCTTTGGTAAATAAGTTCCCTGGTGATCGTTGGCAGAAACTTGCGACTCTTCGCGCTCTCTATGGATTTATGTGGGCTCACCCAGGTAAGAAGCTTCTCTTTATGGGTCAAGAATTTGCGCAAAATGATGAATGGAATCAAGAGTTTGGTCTTCAGTGGCATCTCACTGAATATAAAGAACATACCGACGTTCAGGATGCACTCGCTGATATCAACGCTAACTATCAACGCCATCCAGCTCTATGGGAAAAAGATACAAGTCCAGAAGGCTTTCAATGGATAGTTGGGGATGACGGCGCCAACAACATCATTGCATTTACACGTTGGTCTGATGCTGGCTATCCACTTGTTTGCATAACTAATTTTTCACCAGTGCCGCAGGAGTATTACTCATTGCGGATGCCTACAGCAGGTGTATGGCGTGAAGTTATCAACACAGATGATCTCAAATATGGCGGAAGTGGAATAACTAATAAATCATTTGCAGTCGATGTTGATACCGAGCTTTACACAACCTTGCGGATTCCACCATTGGCAACAGTCTGGTTTGAGCGCGCTTAATCCTCTTTCATTACATGAGTGAATGCAGAAGCAATAATCATCAAGGCTGCAGGAATCATTAGCGCAACGGCAATAGATCCAGTAGCCGCAATAACTCCCGCAACAATCCACTTAAAGCTCGTCGTGAGGACGTTATTCAAGACTCCCAACTGCCCGACAACTACGGAACTCGGATGCGGAGAACGTCGGTTAGCCGCGCTGCTAAAGCTAGGGCCTAGCACTGCTGAACCGAGTCCTGCGATTGAGAATCCAAAGATAAAGAGTGCATAGGAATACCACTTCAGATTAAGTGGCAAATTAACGGCAATCGCAATTGAGAATGCAAATGTGAGTCCAGCTACGAGAGTTGAAAATCTTGCGACTTGATCGATCTTGTACTTGTGAAGAATCTTCTGAACACTTAAGCGCCCAAAAATGATAAAAAGAGTAAAAAATATGTAGGGCAAACTACTCAACCCAGCGTTAATTTCTAGGCGTTCTTTAGTGAAGATAGTGCCCCAATCACCTATCGCAAATTCCATGTAAATCGCAGAGGCAAGACCCAAACTCACAGGCCAATCCAGATGAAATTGTGTAAAAATATCTTTGATTGTGTAATCATTCTCGGGCATAGAGTTTGCTTTCACTAAAACAGGTTTTAGTTTAAGCAAGATCCAAATCATTGAAATGGCGCAGAAGAGAGAAACACCGTCGATATGCATTGCTAATCCAATATGGCCCACGAAGAAACCAGAGAGTATCGCAGTGACTAACGCACCCGCGCTCCAATATCCGGCAGACCTAGTAACCACAATCTCACCAGAACGTTCTTGCACATGAAATGCCTGCGTATTAAGCGCTACATGTAATGCGGTGATAGAAAAGCCGATAAGGATGTTACAAAAAGCAAAGTAAAGCGGAGTCCGAACATGGACAATTACTTCGAAAGCTCCAAAAAGTGTCAAGACATTAACAAATGAAACCTTTAGCACGCCGACTTTATGAACGATATGCCCAATTGTTAAGAGACCGAAGAATGCACCGATTGATCCCGTGGTGATAATTGATCCAAAAGTTCCATTGCTTAAGTGCAGGTTTGCTTTTACCTCAGGAAATCGCGGAACCCATGCCATGATTCCAAATCCAAAGAGAAAGAAGACCGATTGAAGAAGCTTCTTCTCTGATATGTGAGAGATAGGCTCTCTTATAGTCATTACCTGGTACTCATTACCTGGTACTCATCAAAAGAGTGCATTCGCTAATGCTGCCCGCGCCTTAATTACTCGAGGATCTGCGGGATCCACAAGGGCGAAGAGTTCTAGCAAGCGTTCTTTCACTGACTTCTGCTCGTCTCCTGAGAGCACGGAAATCAATCTCAATAACCTCTTAAAACCTTGCTCTAGATCGCCCTGCATAATTTCAATATCAGCACATTCCATTTGAATTTGAACATCATCTGGATACTCAATGGATTTCTGAATAATCTTTGCAGCATCAACACCATCAGTACGGATCAATAACTGCACTTGTGCCAAACCAACTTTTCCATAAACATCATTAGGTTTACGTAGTAGCAGCGCGCGATAAGCGGCTTCTGCTGCTGCAAAGTCTCCGCTATCTAGCGCGGCAAGTGCTTCATCTTCTTCTGGCTCTGCCTGCTCGACCGGGGCTTCTCCAACTCCTTGTTGCGCAGCTAGCGTCATAATCTTTGTTATAACTTCACGAAGTTGCTCCTCTGATAACGCTTGCTCCAAGAATGGGATTGGCTGTTCTGCAATGAAAACAAGTCCATAAGGAACGACTCTCGTTTGGAGTGCTTGAGCTACTTGTGGCTGTTCATCAATATTCACTCTGGCCAAAACCCAAGCGCCTTGATCGGCGAGTGCGAATTTTCCTAGAGTACGCACAAGCTCGACTGACTCTGGCGAACGTACTGACCAACAAATCACAACTACTGGTTTCTGCAAAGAAAGCGGAAGAAATTCAGAGGTTAAATTTGTGGCATCCACTTCTAGACCTGGCATCGGAGTTGAAGAATCAATCGGAGGCTTTCCTAAATTACTTAAATCAAAGGCGCGTCCAAAATTAGGTGGAAGTGTCATGCTGACTCCGATTTCACATCAACGCCAGAATCTCGCCTAAAGGGCAGAATCTGATCTACATAAGATTGTGCAGCAAATTCTAGGCCTACATCGTGGCCTGCTTTTTCAGAGAGATACCAGCGATGCTCTAACGCTTCGTGGAAGAACTGGGCAACCTCAATTCTTCCAAGTAATTCAGTAGGAATAAGGGCGACTGTTGGGTTAAAGACTTCTTCTAGCCAGCGACGAGCAGAATCATTGAGCGGCGGCTTAGGTGTTTTTTCGCGCCCTCTAAATCGGTCGAATGATGCCAATAAACGTTTTGCTTGCAACTCTTCCGTATCGAGTCCCATTAGATCGCGCAAACGATTCTTGTGATAACCAGCTGCAACGAGTTTTGGTTGGAAGTAAAGTTTTCCAGAATTCTCATTTCCTTCTTCGAGTTGTACAGAAACTTCTTCTACCGCAAAACCGAGATCGTGTAATTGACGCATAGCGCGTTCAACTGCGTGACGATCTTTGGGATCTAGAACTTGACGTTCCTTAAGAGCTGCCCATAAACGGTGATAACGCTTTATAAGCGCATTGCTTGCACGAATTGGATCAAGTCCGGGATAGAGAACCCCAGAGAGAGACAAATCCTCAAGCTCTGCTGCAACATTGAAATGTGCAATCTCTAAATCGTGTTCGCGTTGGCCATCGCTAAGAGTTTTCTGAAACTCCCCTGTCTCGGCATCGACTAAGTAAGCAGCATAACCTTCGGCATCGCGACGGAAGAGCGTGTTTGAAAGAGAGCAATCCCCCCACCAAAAACCAAGTAAGTGAAGTCGAACAAGTAAAAGCGCTAAGGCATTTGCCATCAAAGTTACATCTTCTGCCGTTACCTCTTTTCCACTCAAGAGAACGCGATATGGAAGTGAGTAAGGCAAGAATCGTGTTACCAATGCACAGGGAAGTTCCTCAGAATCGTTATCTGTGCGGCCTTCAATTACAGCGATGGACTGAACACTAGGAGCATCGAGTTGCTTCAGCTCGCGAAGGATTTTATATTCGCGATTTGCGAACTCTGAAACTGTCTCTTTCACTGCATAAACTTCTGAGTCAGGATCATCAGTTGAACGAACCAAGCGCACAATGTGGCGCGAGATGCCGCGTTTTTCGGCTAACAGTGGATCCTCCGGCCAAAGCTCAAGGCTCTGGTTCCAGGGCAGGCCAGATACAGCTGCGATTTCCTCGCCTACGCCTGTAATTCGAAGGGCCATTTGGTCATTCTCTCACTAAAGGATGAACTTATAATTCACTATGACACTTTCAGAGCGTATTGGCGGACGAGGTACCCGAAAAAGCACTTCTCAAAAGGCTCCAGCCACAACACATTATGGTGATGCGGGAGCACCCATTGATCGCGGTCACCCTTTTTACTTTGGATTCCTTGCAACAGTCGGCGCCCTCACTGCATTTGTACTTTTACGCGCGCTGGCAAGTGCAAGTCAGGTCTTTGTTCTAATTTTAGTCGCGCTCTTTCTTGCTACTGGACTTAATCCAGCCGTAGAAGCAATTCGACGACGAGGTCTATCAAGGCGAACAGCGGTTGCAATCATATTTGTAGCGGTTTTAGGGTTTGTTGCAATTTTCATTGCAATTATTGTTCCCCCGCTCGTAAGACAAACATCACATCTTATTGAAATTGCTCCTGCATTGCTTCAAGATCTCAAAGCAAATCCAACCATCGCAGATCTCAATGATCAATATGCCTTTATAGACTCAATTCAAAAGAAGCTTTCAAGCATTTCTTCTAATGGCACTCTCATCATCTCAGCATTTGGCGGAGTAATAGGAGTTGGAAAAACTGTTCTATCGGGAACGTTTACCGGTCTAACAATCTTGGTGCTTACTCTTTACTTCATCACTTCACTTCCAGAGGCAACTGCAATTTCCCTGAAATTAGTACCAGCTAGTCGTCGTCCTAGAGTTGCCCTATTAGTTGATGCAATTATTGCTCGAGTTGGCGCATTTGTTGGAAGTCAGATTTTGATCTCGTTTTTGGCATCGATATTTATGACTTTCTTATCTCTTATTCTTGGCCTCCCTTCGCCAATTGCGATTGGCATTATTGTCTTTATCTGTGGCTTAGTTCCCTTAATTGGGCATTTCTTGGGATGTGGAGTTGTCACACTGATCGCAGCAACTCAATCAGTGACAATCGGAGCAATCGCATTTATCGCCTATATTTTATATGTTCAGATTGAGAATTATGTTGTAACTCCAAAAATTATGAAGCGCACACTTGCTCTACCAGGAGCGGTAACAATTATCTCTGCCCTTATTGGAACTTCTCTTCTTGGCTTGGTCGGAGGCTTGCTGGCAGTGCCTGTAGCTGCCTCTGCGATTCTTATCCTTGAAGAAGTTGTCTTCCCGCGCGCCGAACAGAGATAAATAACTTCCTGCTGCTCTTAGATTTAAATCTCAGTCGGTAATGGCAAACGAGTTGGGGCAATAACTCCAACAATTTCGCTAAGGACTCGATGGACCATAGGTTCGCCAACCCATAGATGTTTCGCATTATCTACTGCGATTAATTTTAATTGCGGAATAATTGCAAATCTTTCTCGTGCTTCTTCAGGTTTTAAATAGTCATCGTGTTCTGGAATCAAAGCAGTGATTGGCCGTCCATCATTTGCCCAGAATTGCAGGTCGCTCTCTTCAACTTTCATCAATGGAGGACTTAATAAAATAAGACCCTTGATTCGTGGATCTCGAGCATGACAAATTGCAAGTTCAGTGCCGAATGACCAACCAACAATCCAGAGCTCTTGCACTTTTAAAGTTTCAAAGCAGTAATTAATCGCAGCCTGTACATCGAATTTCTCTTTTACTCCACCATCGTATTCGCCGGTACTTGTTCCGGCTTCACTTGATGTTCCTCGAGTGTTAAATCGAATAATCGTGACACCAGCCATTGACGGAAGTCTGTTAGCCGCCTTTTTATAGATGTGACTATCCATCATTCCCCCACCAGTGGGATTGGGATGCAGGCATAAAAGAGCTGTCGTTGGATTATCAATAGGTGCGCTGATCTCACCAACGAGGGTTTGGCCATCCTCTGTAGTAAGGGTAAAAGGGGTACGGATGGCTGGTAATACGGTGCTGGGGCGGATTGGTTCCGACATAGTTGCATTCTAGTGACTACTCTTTGGTTATGGCTAAGACTTTCGAATCTCTCAACCCTGTAAATGGTGAAGTAGCGGGTAAATATTCAATTACCTCCGAGAAAGAGGTATATGCAGCGGTAACTCTGGCAAATGATGCATCTGCACGTTGGGTTGCACTCGGTCATAAGGGACGTCGAAAGATTCTTCTTGCCTATAGTCGTTTGATTCTCTCTGAGATTGACTCACTTGCAGCGCAAGTAACATTAGAAACTGGAAAGCCGCATTCAGATGCAAAGTTGGAGATCACACTTGCCGCGCACCATGTGGCATGGGCGGCGCGCAATGCAGAGAATGTTTTGCGGACTTCTCATCGTTCTCCTGGCGCGCTTATGGCCAATATGTCAGCAACCGTTGAACGTTCGCCATTAGGAGTTGTTGGTGTAATCGGTCCCTGGAATTATCCAGTCTTCACGCCAATCGGATCTATTGCATACGCACTCGCTGCTGGAAATACAGTTGTCTTTAAGCCAAGTGAATACACACCAGGGGTTGGCGTGGCGCTTGCTGAATTATTCGAGCATGCTTCTGGAAGTTCTGAGTACTTCCAAGTCGTTACAGGTTTTGGTGAGACTGGTGCCGCTCTCTGCACCAGCGGTGTTAAAAAGCTCGCATTCACAGGATCTACAAACACTGCAAAGAAAGTTGCAGCTCTCTGCGCTCAATCATTAACACCCGTAATTGCAGAGTGTGGTGGCAAAGACCCAGTAATCATCGCTCGCGATGCTGATCTCACACTGGCTGCCGATGCAACAGTCTGGTCTGCTTTCTCAAATGCGGGACAAACGTGTATTGGCGCAGAACGTGTATATGTGGATGAAAATGTTGCTGATCTCTTCACTGAAAAAGTCATCGCATTAGCAAAGACAATTCATGCTGGAAATCCAGAGACCGCAAATTATGGTCCAGCAACAATGCCATCACAGCTTAAAATAATTGAATCCCATATTAAAGATGCAATCAAAAAAGGTGGCATCCCTGTTGTTGGAGGATCTCAATCAGTTGGAAAGCGCTTTGTAGAGCCAGTTGTATTGCTGCAGGTGCCTGAGAACTCCACAGCAGTGACGGATGAAACCTTTGGCCCAACACTGGTCATCAATCGTGTTCCAGATATGGAGACAGCAATCGCTTTATCTAATGCCTCACGTTATGGACTCGGCGCATCAGTATGGTCACGCCGCCAGGGACGTTGGATTGCATCACAGCTTCACTGTGGAATGGTCGCCATTAACTCTGTAATTTCATTTGCAGCTGTTGCATCAATCCCATTCGGTGGAACTAAAGATTCCGGTTACGGCCGCATTCATGGTCCAGAAGGTTTGCTTGAATTTACTTACCCACGTTCGATTGTCCGAGCGAAGTTCCAATTACCACTTCCAATGACAAGCTTTAAGCGAACCACAAAGATTGATTCATTAGTCGTGAAATTACTTACTGCTCTGCGTGGTCGACTTTCTTAATTAATATCGGGGTGCGTTGCGAGTTCGTTCGGTATTCGGGCGTCGATTGCTTCGCTTTGCCCAACATGCGTTATGCCAATGACGGCGACCCTCTTCATCACCATCGAGCCACGCAACAGTATGTGGAGTTGCCATCGGAATAAGTTGGTCGCAACCAGGACAGCGGTACGGCTTTGTTGCAGCAGATCCAGTTAATTTACGAACAACCCAAAGGCCCATTTCATCTTCTATAAAACTTTGGTTTGAAGTAATCCCAAGAGTCTCCTCATCATCACCAGATGGGCGGCCTTTAGAGCCACCTCTCTTTGGATGATTTCTGCGCGGGCTCACAGATGTATTTTCCCATACCGAATCGATAGAGTTGCCACATGCAACCAGTTATTGAAGTAAAAGAGCTTTACAAGAGTTACGGATCCCTTGCTGTCGTAAAAGGCCTCTCGCTAAATATCAATCGCGGTGAAATTTTCGCAATTCTTGGACCAAATGGGGCAGGAAAGACAACAACCGTTGAGATTCTCGAGGGTTTTCGTACCGCGGATTCTGGGGAAATTTCGGTACTCGATACCGACCCAGCAATAAAGGGTTCAGCTGGCCTTGCATGGCGCAATCGAATTGGCATTGTCTTACAGAGCACGCAAGATACTGCCGAACTGACTGTGCGCGAAGCGGTAGAACATTTTGCGAGTTATTACTCAAACCCTCGCGAAGTCAATGATGTTATTTCACTTGTCGGGTTAGCCGAGAAAGCAGATGATCGCGCACGCACATTATCGGGCGGACAGCGTCGCAGGCTCGATGTTGGATTAGGAATCATCGGTCGCCCAGAAGTCTTATTTCTCGATGAACCCACTACCGGTTTCGATCCAGAGGCTCGTCGAGCATTCTGGGTGCTCATTAAGAAACTCCGTGATGAAGGGACAACAATTCTTCTCACCACGCATTATCTTGATGAGGCAGAAGCACTCGCTGATCGCGTTGCGGTAATGAACAACGGTGAAATTCTTGAGATTTCAACCCCTGCCACACTTGGTGGTCGCGCTAACGCACATGCAACAGTGAAGTGGCGAGAAAATAATGATTTAAAAAGTGAGGCGACAAGTGCTCCAACAGAGTTTGTTAAAACTCTGAGCGCTCGACTCGGCGGAGAAGTCCCAGAGCTAAGTATTCATAGACCAACTCTTGAAGATATCTATCTTTCGATGATCGGAGCTATTCATGAGTAACTCTCTTCCCGGTGCGCTAGAGATTGGCTTCAAGCGAGGCAATCTTGAAATTAAGCAATTCTTCCGCCAAAAAGAATCAGTTGTCTTCACTCTCTTATTTCCACTAATTCTTCTCGCAATTTTTGGCTCTGTATTTAGCACGAAAATTGCACCTGGTGTGACTTTCAGCCAGTACTTTGTCGCTGGAATGATTGCATCAGCTCTTGTAAATACTGGTTTTCAGCAGA
>CAFBLZ010000018.1_pt1 | contig 13835 bp, 12 predicted proteins | sample 7268341 | NCBI WGS metagenome assembly CAFBLZ01 (sample SAMEA6814048, study PRJEB35770) | freshwater metagenome | biome: Freshwater; feature: Freshwater reservoir; material: water | place: Czech Republic | collected 2017-05-23 | depth 30m m
AGAACCATAAAGTGAGAGCAACAAACCGGCTAATGCTGGACCCACAACAAAGGCGCTCTCATCAAAGACTGACTCGAGAGAGAGTGCGGAATCTAATTCTTTTGGATCTGATAGCGATCGGCTCCACCGCGTGCGCGTAATAGTGCCAAAGTTTGGAAATGTTGCACCCGCAAGAGCAGCAAAGAAGAGCAGCCCAATCGTTGAGTGGTGAATGAAGTAGAGCACTCCCACTGTTGCTAATAAGTTGATCGCTGTAACGGGTAGAAAGACGGCCTTGGTACCGAATTGATCTGCCAACTTACCTACCCGAGGGCTAATTGCAGCCCCCGAGAGGGTATAGAACGCTGATGTGAGCCCTGCCAAGGTAAATGAGCCTCTGACGTCAGAGACAAGAAAGACAAGTGCCACCGTGTTCATCGCTAATGGGATTCGGCCAATCATTCCGAATCCGATAGTGGATAAAGCTTGAGGTTTGCGTAATATCGATACGTAAGACCCAGCCAAGAGTTCCTCAGTTTCTCTCTTTTTCTACGGTTTAAAAATAGACTAGAAAATTAGGAGTCTATTTCTTGCTGCCACTTGAGCAGAATTTCAAACGCTTTATCGAAACTATCTACAACATGACCTGCATCTTCAACACATCCTCGAACAAAGAGATTGATTCCTTTTCCATCAATCATGTTGCGATCACGAATTACTCGGGTATCTGTAACCAACCCAATCATTCCTTTTTTGCTCTTATCATGACGCATCTCAGACCAGAAAATTCCAATCTCATTTGCAGTTCCATCATCGACCATTGGGCCATCAAGAAGAGCAAGGACTACATTTGCCCCAAGTACCTCACGAGCATCGGTATCGAAAATGAACTTTGGTGTTACTGGATCTGGTAGTGGTATCTCGTGAGGAACGAAGACCTCCATTCCGGCATCTCGCATTCTCTTTGCGCATTGATCAATATATGTGCGCTCGTAAGGTGTGAAGAGTGGTCCCGCAAAGTAGATTTTCATAGTTAGTACATCACAGTCTTAGTTAGATGGTGTGGCCAATGGGTAGCGTGATAGGTCTTCCAGAATCGGAAATCAACTTGAGGCTGTAAAAGCGGATCCATTCCTGGGCGGCGCTTATTGATCTCCTCCGTTAAGCGCGCTATTGCATAAATTGAATTTGCTCGTAGCTCTATCTCGGCCTGGCTATTACGAGGCACTTCGACAAGAGAATTGATCTGCTTCTCTAATTCAGGCGCGTATTCAAATATCTTTGTTACTCGCATTCCTACAGGCACGATGTAGTCAGCAAATGCAGTGAGTTGGTCGGCATCCTCTAGCGCCCAAGCTTTACGGGGCGAAAGAGTGAGGTGCATGCCCCAGATACCCAGCTGAGCCAATTTAAAGATTTGAACCTCTGATCCGTTATAGAGGCTGACATCATTAAAGCGTGGGAACTCTGATGTCAGACGCTCAAGCAAACCATTTCCATCATCGTAAAGTCGAGGTGCGCAATCACGAACAAAGTTGGAGTAACGACCCTTGTACTTCTCAACTAGCACTCGGCCAACTTCATTGAAAATAACTACGCGCTCATCAAGCATCGGCATCTCAATCGTGCCAGCAAAAACCTTTTCGAGATCTTTTCGAGTTAAGTTAGCTAGATACTCGCCGGTGAAGAATGGAATTCCTGCGCTGTGCGCGCGATGAAGTGATGCAAGCATCGCTTCAGAGTCACACCAACGCTTACCCATATAGTCTGTCTCAAATTTTACGCCAGTATCAAAATTGGTAAAGGCAAAATTCATGGTATTTACCACAAGGGTGAAGTCCATCAAGAAATCAGGATCATTGCCAAAATCAAAGAGCATCGAGCCATCTGGCTTTGCAAACTCTTCGTATGCCATCCAATCAGCAACATCAATTAAACGTGACTCATTAATCCTGACCAAAGAAGATCCTTCGATGACCGGCTTAAGACTTGCAAGTACTGGAGAGCTCCAGCTAACTGACATGAAATTATCCCGTTTCTATTCTGAGCCGCGTCGATAAGGAGCACCAGCTGCTGCTGGTGGTGTCAATCTCTGGGCTAGGAAAGTAAGAACAATCAGCGTTGCAAAGTTAGGAAAGACTGTGACAAACTCTTGTGGAATTACCTCAACGGTTTTGTTAAGCAATAACGCAAGAGCTGCAACGACGAATGCATAAATCGCTGGCTTCCACTTCTTTTTGAATGCAAAGTAGATTGCTAAAAAGGCTGCGACTATGCCTGCAACCAAAATAAGAGCCATTACTGACTTGTTCTCGCGGACGCGAAGAGCATCAGTAAATCCGAAGAGCATTGAGCCGGCAAAGACCCCGCCTGGCTTCCAGTTACCGAAGATCACAGTCGCGAGACCAATAAAGCCTCGACCTGCTGTCTGTCCTTCGCGATAAACGGATGAGGCGACGAGCGCCAAGTAGGCACCGCCGAGGGAGGCGAGCATTCCTGAAACAGAGACAGCTACATATCGAATTCGATAAACATTGATTCCAAGAGATTCAGCTGCCATTGGGTTCTCACCTGAGAAGCGCATTCTCAAACCAAATTTACTGCGCCATAAAATCCATGATGTCAGCGGCACCATAAATAAGAAGAGGAGCGTGACTAGAGACATCTCTTTGGTGAAGCCATTGAGCATGCCTGCAACATTTGAGATAAAGAAGATGTTCTTTCCATCAATTTTCTCTAAGAATGGTGAGACACCAGGAAGCGTAAAGGTCGGGAAGGATGCAACAGGCGGTGAAACTGTTCGATCACCGCCCACCGGTGGAAAGAAGATTCCTGAAAGATATCTCGCGCCACCTGCTGCGATGAGGTTGATTGCTAAACCTGATACCGCTTGATCAATACCAATTTTTACCGTCAATATTGCGTGAAAGAGTCCTGATAGTAAACCAAAGACTGCAGCTGCGATAAAGCCAACTAGCGGACCATGTTTAAATCCAAACCAAGCGCCAGTCCATGTTCCAACAATCATCATGCCTTCGAGACCAATATTGATAACACCAGCGCGTTCTGCCCATAGGCCGCCAAGGCCAGCCATTAGTAATGGGATTGCAAAGCGCAGAGTTGCACCAGAAGTTCCTGGTGATGAAATATCGGTTGATCCAGTCACTTTTTCTACGAAGGAGAGAATGATTAGAACGCCCGCTATAAGTATGGCAATTCTTGTTGGAGAAGAAGCGAGAGACTTCGCCCGACTCTTTAGTGAAGATGGTGTCTTTGTATCAGTACTCATTACTTTGACTCCGCTTCGCTTAAGACTTCTGAGCTGACTTTTCCAACAGCCTTCTGTTGCTGTCGAAGATTGATTCGTGCGACTACTTCGTATGCAATAACAATCGAGAGAACAATCGTTCCTTGCATCACAATTACGATCTCAGGTGGAATGCCCTCAAACTCGAGTACCTGACCTGCACGCTCAAGGAATGACCAGAGGAACGCAGCGAAGAAGATACCGACAGGATGGTTTCGGCCGAGAATCGCTAGCGAGAGACCAGTAAATGCAAATCCTGATGGGAAGGCCATGCTGTACGAATGAGTATCCGAAAGCAAGGTTCCAATTCCTACCAGACCGGCAATAGCGCCAGAGATGCAGGTCGTAATAAAAATCATTCCTGGTGCATTTACGCCGCTAGAACGAGCCGCTCTAAAAGATAATCCAGTTGCTCGCAAATTAAAACCAAAGACGGTTTTATTAAGCATGATCCAATAAGCAATTCCTACAAAAATTGCGAGGAAGAATACTGAGTAGACCTCGCCATCAAATATTTTAATTGTAGGCATCTGTCCACTAGCGGGAATCGGCTTAGTCTGAACATTTTGCGAACCTTCAGGAAGTGATCCCAACAGCTTTGGGCTAAGCAAGAACGCGATGATTGCTGCAGCGATAAAGTTAAGCATGATGTTACTGATAACTTCAGAAACACCTCTACGGACTTTGAGATAACCGGCGATAGAAGCCCAAGCACCTGCAGCAACCATTGCAACGATAATAATAAGCAGTACGTGCAGAATTGGTGGCAAATTAACCGCAGCACCGACTACTGCGCCAAAGAATGCTCCCATTCGATACTGGCCATCAATACCAATATTAAAGAGAAGCATCTTAAAGCCAATTGCCGCAGCTACTCCTGCAAGGTAGTAGGAGACAGTTAAATTGGTTTCAGAGACAAGGTTTCGAGGATCAAATCCGTAGGAGACCATTAACTTAAAAAGCGCAAATGGATCTGCTCCGCGTAGTGACAAGATGATGTACATCAGGAACAGTGAGGTAAGAATGGCTGCTATTGGTGCTACAGCGCCCCAGAAAAGTCTATTTCTTTTCATTAGTTATTCGCTCCTGTCATAGCTAATCCGAGATCTTCTGGGGTTGTCTTTGCTGGATCCAAGATAGAAACGATTGAACCACTATAAATAACTGCAAGGCGATCAGAGAGCGAGAAGAGTTCTTCAAGATCTGCTGAAATCAAGAGTATTGCAGCGCCACGAGAACGAGCTCGCATTAAATGATCCCAAATGATTGCTTGCGCACCGACATCTACGCCACGAGTTGGCTGAGCAGCAATAATTAACTTAGGATCTCCGCTGAGTTCGCGTCCCACAATAAACTTCTGTTGATTTCCACCAGATAGAGCGCTGACAAGAACATTTACGCCTGGAGTTCTCACGTCAAATTCTTCTACAACTCTATTGGAATCTTCGATTGCAGCATGCTTATCAACCCAAATTCCCTTTGCCATAGGCGAAGCAAATTGGTGTCCAAGAATTCGGTTCTCCCAAAGAGGCGCGAACATTAAAACACCGTCGCGCTGACGATCTTGTGGAATGTAAGCAACTCCAGCATTTCGAATATCTCGTGTCAAAGTATTAGAAGCATCCAGACCTAGGACTTCAACTGAACCCACATTTGCTTGTAACAAGCCCATCACTAATTCAATGAGTTCGCTCTGACCATTTCCTTCAACGCCAGCGAGACCAACTATCTCTCCCCCATGCACTTCTAAGTCAAGATTGTGAAGAATTTCGCGTCCATCGTGGCGGGTATAAGAAGCACCTTTAAGCGAGAGGAAGCTCTTCTCACTAACTACTTGGTGGCCCGCTATCGGCTTTGGCAATTCGCCACCAACCATCAATTCGGCCAACATTTTCTTTGTAGTTCCTGCAGGAGTAAGTGATGCCACCGTTGTTCCTTGGCGCATAACTGTAATCTCATCGGAGATCGAGAGAACTTCATCAAGCTTGTGAGAGATAAATAGGACTGTGAGACCCTTCTTTACAAGCTCGCGGAGATTTGCAAAGAGCTCTGAAACTTCCTGAGGGACTAGTACCGCAGTTGGTTCATCAAGAATAAGAATCTTTGCACCGCGATATAAAACCTTTGCAATTTCTACGCGCTGTCTTTCGCCTACACCTAGATTAGATAAACGCTCATCTGGATCGATATCTAGCTGGTAGGTCTTAGCAATTTCAAGTAACTTCTCTCGCGCTTCGTCGTATTTAATAATGAAACCAAATCGTGATGGCTCACTTCCAAGGATTACGTTCTCAAGTACGGTCGCATTATCTGCAAGCTTAAAGTGCTGATGCACCATTCCGATTCCGAGGGCAATCGCATCCTGTGGAGATTTAAGAGTAACTTCATCACCGAATACTTTTATTGTGCCGGCATCTGGCCGGATTAATCCATAGAGAGTCTTCATGAGCGTTGATTTACCAGCACCGTTTTCACCAATGATTGCATGGATAGTGCCTTCACGGACGATGAGTGAAACATCCCGGTTTGCAACTACACCAGGGTACTTCTTCTCTATTCCGGAAATTTCAAGAATATTGCTCATGCATCTCTTCTCTCTCTTAAGTGCAAGGTGCGCCGCTTTTTAGGGCGACGCACCTTGACTCTACTTAATTGACTTATGCCTTAGTTGGATCTGTTGGAACTACAACAGCGCCTGATGCAATCTTCTTCTGTGCTGCATCAATCTTTGCAGCTACAGCCTTAGTGATGTATCCGCCTGTTGTTGTGTAGCCAACGCCACCCTGCTTTGAGCCCCATGTCTTGACGCCAGCAGTCTTCTTGCCTGCAAGAGCATCAGCAACAAATGCACGGGTACCAAGATCAACGCGCTTAAGCATTGATGTAAGGATTGTCTTCTTGTATGCAGCGTGTGCTGGGTATGTAGCTTCGTCAGCATCTACGCCGATTGACCACTTTCCAAGCTCAGATGCAGCCTTGTGCATACCTGTACCGGTTCCACCAGCTGCTGCGTAAACAACATCTGCACCGTTCTCGTACATACCCTTTGCAGCTTCGTAGCCCTTTGCAGGATCGTTAAATCCTGAGAAGTCTGGGAAGTTGCTGATGTATGTTGACTTAACAGCGATTGTCTTATCGACAGAGTGAACGCCTGCAATGTATCCAGCTTCGAACTTGAGGATCAAAGGTGTATTAACTCCACCGATAAATCCAACGCTCTTTGTCTTTGATGAAAGAGCTGCAGCCACACCAACTAGGTATGAACCTTCTTCTTCCTTAAAGACAATGCTCTGTACGTTTGCAGCCTTTACTGAAGAGTCATCAACGATACCCCACTGAATTTTTGGAAATTCCTTAGCGACCTTTCCAAGTGCAGCAGCATATGTAAATCCAACTACAACGATTGGGTTAGCGCCACGACCTGCCATAAGGCGAAGACGCTCTGCACGCTGATCATCAGTTGCTGTTGGGTTATCTTGTGACTCAATAAGCTTGATTGACTTGTTCTTATCGAGCAATGGCTTTACGCCGATGTATGCAAGCTGGTTAAAGCCTGGTACGTCGCGTCCACCCAAGCTGTAAGCGATACCAATTGTCTTGGTAGCTGCTTGAGCTGGAGCTGCAGCGATGAATCCTGTAAGCGCAAGAGCAGCTGTAACTGTTGCTGCTCCTAGCTTGCGGAGAGTTTTGTTCTGCATTCGGTATTTCTCCTTTTGTTTATTTGAGTGATCACTCATTTATTCAACGGGCCTTCTTGTTGGAGCGGATCTTTTGCGACTCTCGGGGAGGCGCACACGACCCTCTCTCAACAAGGTGAACGTCCACCATTGAATGCTCTGGGTGCGAGGCGCTGCCGTCGCTGAGTTGCTTAATCATCAACTCCATTGCTTGGCTCCCCTGCAGGCGCGCATCGCGCGATATAACTGTGATGGGAGGGTTAATCAAATCTGCAAAATCATGGTCATCAAAACCAATTACTGAAATTTCTTGGGGTATTGAAACTTCGGCCTCACTAAGCGCATGAAGAGCGCCAAGAGTCATTAAGTTATTTGCGACAAAGACTGCTGTTGGAGGAGTATCAAGGGCAAGCAATTGCTTCATCGCTAAATTGCCACCGGCTTCGGTGAAATCAGATTCAATAAAGAAGTCATGAATTACCTCGATTTTTGCCTTCTTCATAGCTTGACGGTAACCATCGGCTCGCTTCTTACCTGGAGTGGCTGAATTTGGTCCGCTGATCATCGCAATTTTGGAGTGACCATGACTAATCAAATGACCAGTAGCGAGTTCTGCACCTTTTGCGTTTTCAGCAAGAACCGAACTAAATCTTTCGCCGTCCTGAGTAACACGGTCAACGAAAACTATTGGCAGGCCAAATTGGCTAAAGAAAGCTGGTGCATGTTGTTCTTCGGTACTTGGAGCCATGATTACTCCATCAACGCGTCCAAAGAGTTGGCTTAGGGCTTTTTCTTCGCGTTCGCGTATTGCTCCGGTATTGACCAGGAGAACCATGCGATCATCGCCAACAGCAGATTCTGCGCCTTCAACAATTGCGGCAAAAAATGGATTTGTAATATCAGGGACGACGATTGCGATTATTCCGGTGCGCCCAGACTTCAAGTTTCGAGCAGCTGCACTTGGGCGATAATTTAATTCTGAGATCGCCTCGCGAATATCTTCAGCATTGCGAACTGTAAAACCACTGAGGTAGCGAGAAATTGTGGCGACGGAGACTCCTACACGTTTTGCAACATCTGTGATTGTTACAGTGGACATCGTCGACCTCCTATCAACTTTGATATTCGCTACCGTTAAATAGTCACCAGCAAATATTTACTGATAACGATTGCAGATAACCTATATCCTGGAGTAGATTCCGTCTAGAGCGTTTAGCCTTTATTTATCTGATTGTAATAAGGAGCGATTTATGTCAGCAGAATCACATCCAGAATCATCACATCTGGTAGTTGTTGGCAGCACGATGATCGACATGCTCGCTTATACAAATAAAGTTCCACATGCAGGCGAAACTGTTATTGGAGAAAAATTCGCACTGGGCTTTGGAGGCAAGGGCGCAAACCAAGCAGTGATGGCGAGACGTTTTGGTATCAAAGTCTCTATGGTTAACACACTTGGTGACGATGTATTTGGCGACACTACACTCACTAATTTCCAAGAGCAAGGTATCGACACAACATTTGTTGCACGAACATCTGGAGCTAGCGGTGTTGCTCCGATCTGGGTCGAACCTGACGGGACAAATAGAATAATTTGTGTGCCTGGTGCGAATAATGCGATGACTCCCGCTCAAGCTAAATCTGCACTTGAGAGTTTAAAGAGTTACCAAATCGTTATAGGTCAGCTAGAAATTCCTCAAGTTGTTACAACTCAAGCATTTATTTCCGCCCACCAACATGGCGCAATTACAATTCTTAACCCCGCACCTTTTGCAGAAATTTCACCCGATCTTATTGCGGCAAGTGATTGGATAATTCCTAACGAAACAGAGTTTGCTGCAATGCACCCTCAAGGTCTCGAACCAACAAGTGATGAAATAATTCTTGAACTCGCAGCGGCGCTAAAAACTCGATTTGCGGTAACTCTTGGCGAGAAAGGTGCAGCGCTTACTACCCTCGATGGCCGAGTAATTCGCGTTAGCGCCCCTACTGTAAAAGCCATCGATACCACTGGGGCTGGAGATGCTTTCGTAGGCTCATTTGCGGTAGCTCTCGCTCTTGGATACTCAGAGGAACAGGCGCTATCGCTGGGATGTGCATGTGCATCTGATAGCGTCACTAGACTGGGCACTCAATCGTCCTATCCAACACCTGCGCAGGCCGCGACGATTCTCGCATCAATCGCAGGGTGAATTAAGAAAGTAGAGGATTTCTCGTGGCAGATTCCAGTTTCGATGTTGTCTCCAAGATTGATCGTATGGAGCTCGATAACGCTATCAACCAAGCAATCCGTGAGATTGATACTCGATTTGATTTTAAGAACACCGGTACTTCAGTCGAACTCTCCGGTGAGACCATCAAGATTGAAGCTGGCACCGAAGAACGAGCAAAGGCAGCTTTAGAAGTTGTAAAAGAGAAGATGATCAAGCGCGGTGTCTCCCTAAAGCATCTCGATTCGGGCGAACCGCAACTTTCAGGAAAGATTTATAAAATCGCTTGCACTCTTAAAGAAGGAATCTCAACAGAGAATGCGAAGAAGATTGCAAAGTTTCTTCGTGATGAGGGACCAAAGACAATTAAGACGCAGATTCAAGGAGATGAACTTCGCGTTTCATCAAAGAGTCGTGATGATCTTCAGGATGCAATCCAGCAGATAAAAGAAGGTCCATTCGACTTCGCTGTTCAATTTACTAATTACCGTTAATGGCTGCTAGAAGCGAGAAATCGCTTGGGCTAATTTTTGGCTTGAGCGCCTATGTACTTTGGGGGCTCTTCCCGCTTTATTGGCCGCTTCTCAAGCCTGCCAGCGCCTATGAGATCGTTGCTCACCGTGCAGTTTGGACTTTGGTTTTCTGTTTAATTGTTCTCGCCTTTCATAAGAAATTGCGCCATACGGTGGCGCAGCTAAAGAAGCCAAGAATTTTCTTTGGCTTGCTGGCTACATCAGTTTTAATCTCAATTAATTGGATTACCTATATTTGGGCAACAAATGCCGGCCATGTAGTTGAAGCCTCTTTGGGTTATTACATCAATCCTCTTGTCATAATTGCATTTGGAGTTCTCCTACTTAAAGAGAAAATGCGCACCGGACAGTGGATTGCAGTAGGCATTGCAACTATTGGAGTTGCAGTCCTTACGTATGATTACGGTCGCCTACCCTGGATTGCTATTGCTCTTGCGCTTTCTTGGGGAAGTTATGGAGTAATCAAGAAAGTCCTTGGCTTAGGAGCCCTCGAAGGACTGACCATTGAAACAATGATCAGTCTTCTCCCCTATGCAATTTTTTTAGTTCTCCTTGAGAACAACGGCACTGGACAGTTTGGGCATCACGTCGGACTATCAATTCTCTTGCTCAGCGCCGGTGCCATCACTGCAATTCCGTTATTGCTCTTTAACGGTTCGACCACTCGATTGCCTTATACGGTTATTGGATTAATGCAGTACATCACTCCGACAATTCAATTCTCGATTGGAGTCTGGGTACGCCATGAAGCGATGCCAGCTGCGCGTTGGATTGGTTTCTTATTTATTTGGCTTGCACTTATTACCTTGGCATTTGATCTAGTGAGATCAAGCCGTGCGGTCAATAATCGCGTCGCATAGCGAATAAAGAGCACCAGTCACTTCATTTACCGGTAGCGGGCCGAGCGCCTTGCGTGCATCTTGTGCATACTGCAAAGTCTGCTGACGTGAAAGCTCTAACGCAGGGTGTGTGCGAAGTGCATTAATCACCTTTGCTACAAGTTCTTCATCCTTAATTGGTGCCTTCAGCAGCGCAATTAACTTCGCATCTTCTGGGCGATTCATGGCGATGACATTTAATGTAACAAGAGTTGGAACGCCTTCACGTAAATCAGTTCCGGGAGTCTTTCCTGATTCATGTGATTCGGAGGCAATATCAATAACATCATCGACTAACTGAAAAGCGACGCCAATCTTCTCTCCAAAGATTGTCAGCGTTTCTTTAATCTCATCTGGTGCGCCAGAGACCATTGCACCAAATCGCGCAGATGCTGAAATCAACGAGCCTGTCTTATCGGCGACAACAGAGAGGTAGTGCTCCAGTGGATCTTGGCCTGCATTAGGTCCTTGTGTCTCCATAATTTGTCCGATAACAAGACGCTCGAAGGTGTGTGCCTGCAAACGAACTGCCTCTGGTCCAATATCTGCAAGAAGCGCTGAAACTTTTGCGAAGAGATAATCACCAGTCAAGATTGCAACAGTATTACCCCAACGATTATTGGCGCTCTCAACCCCTCGGCGAAGTGGTGCCTCGTCCATAACATCATCGTGATACAAAGTTGCAACGTGCGTTAATTCGCAAACTGCTGCCGATTCGATAATACCTTTACGATTTTTATCGCCGTAATGTGATGCAAGTAGAGTCAATAGCGGACGTAATCTCTTTCCACCGGCGGCTACAAGGTGCCTAGAAGTCTCTTCTACCAATGGATATGGGCCTCTTATATGGCTACGGAGAAGGTTCTCTACCGTTGCCATACCGACTAAGAGCTCTGCCTCGAGGGCAGGGTCCATACCTGGAATACCTAAAGCAGAAACTGACTTGCTAGTCATTAGCGAAGAAAGGTTGCAGTCGTTGCGATTAAGTTAATGAGGGGCGCTGGGAATACACCTAGAGCAAGAGTCACGATAGCTGAGAATGCAATTGTTGAAGTAGTGAGCGCCGATGGGATTACGACGCTCGTCCCGTCTTCAACTGGATCCTTGAAGAACATTAAAACGATTACACGGATGTAGAAGAATGCTGCGATTGCAGAAGAAAGAACACCTGCAATTAGAATGGCAAGACTTCCTGATTGATATGCTGCAGAGAAGATTGAGAATTTTCCGATAAATCCGCTTGTCATAGGGATTCCGGCAAATGCCAATAAGAAGAAGGCAAATGTTCCAGCAACAATTGGCGAACGCTTTCCTAGTCCGCTCCAACGGTTTAAGTCAGTTACTTCACCAGCTGAATCTCGCACCAAAGTAACGATTGCAAAACCGCCGACTGTCGCGAGACCATATGCAAAAAGATAGAAGATGGTGGCATCAAGGCCTGATTTACTGAGAGCAATGACACCCGCGAGCAAGAATCCCGCATGGGCAATTGATGAATAAGCGAGCATGCGCTTTACATCTTTTTGTGCGATAGCAACGAGGGATCCAAAGACCATGGTTGCAATTGCAATAACTATCATCGCTGGTTTCCATTGCCACTCGGCATTTGCAAAAGCTACGTAGAAGATACGGAGAATTGCACCGAATGCTGCAACTTTGGTTGCTGCCGCCATAAATGCTGTTACAGGTGTTGGTGAGCCCTGATAAACATCTGGAGACCAAGCATGGAATGGGAAAGCGCCAATTTTAAAGAGAAGTCCAACAGAGATAAGCGCGATACCAATTAAGAGAAATACGTCGTTTGCGGTGCCACCTGTGATTGCAGCTTGAATGCCGGCAAATGTCAGTGATGATGAATATCCATATAGGAACGCTGCACCAAAGAGGAAGAATGCTGATGAAAAAGCGCCTAGCAGGAAGTACTTCAGCGCTGCTTCTTGTGAAGCAAGGCGGCGGTAACGTGAGAGGCCGGCCATCAAATAGAGCGGCAAAGAGAGCATTTCAAGTGCGACAAAGAGAGTAATTAGATCACTCGCTAGTGGGAATAGAAGCATTCCAGCAACTGCAAAGAGTGTAAGTGGGAAAACTTCAGTTGTCTTCGTACTCGCTTGGTGTGCTTGACGTTCTTCCAATGAACCAGGAACTGCAGCTGCAGCTGCGGTGAAGTTATCCTGGTCTGCAATTAAGAAAATTGAGATAAGTGAAATAATTAGAATTGAACCTTGAAGAAGAACTCCAGCGCCATCGAAAGTAAGTGATGACATCGCTGCTGAAGTTGATCCCTGATTGCGAACCCGAATCAATTGAGCAAGTGCAATAACAATTGTGGCGACTGCAACAAATAGCTGTGCAGCTGCACGTGCAGTGCTGCGAACGAATGCTTCGATTAGTACGCCAACGAGTGCTCCAGCGAGAACAATCAGCATCGGTGCTAGCAGCGCATAATCGAGAACTGGAGCTGAAAATGTCATCTACTTACCTACATTCATTGTTGGAGCAGGATCTGAAAACCCTGCGGTCTCAATAACATGAGCCGATGCTGGATTGATAATGTTGAGTAGTGGCGATGGATAGAAGCCGAGTGCAATGATCACTGCCATTACTGGTGCAATTGCTATCTTCTCGCGAAGGTTTAAATCTGGAAGATTCTCATTGCCCGGAGTTGTTGGTCCATGAAGCGCCTTCTGCACTGGAATCAAAATGTACAAAGCAGCTAGAACGATTCCGAAGGTGGCAATGACTGCGGCTACTGGGTATCGAGTATAAGTACCAACAAGGACTAAGAACTCAGAGACGAAACTTGATAGACCAGGCAAAGCAAGTGAAGACATTCCTGCGATGAAGAACATCCATGCCATAACTGGCGTTACTCGCTGCAATCCCCCGAAATCAGAGATAGTTGATGAACCGCGACGAGAAATCATCCAACCGCCGACTATAAAGAGCGCTGCAGTAGAGAAGCCGTGATTGAACATATAGAGAGTCGCGCCGGAATGGCCCTGAGTGGTCATCGCAAAAATGCCCATGGTGATAAATCCAAAGTGAGAGATAGATGTGTATGCAATCAAACGCTTGAGGTCACGTGCTCCAATTGCAAGGAATGCACCGCAAAGAATTGAGATAACTGATAAGACAATGATCATCGGTGTAAAAGTTTTTGATGCATCAGGGAAGATTGTGATGCAGAAACGAATCATTCCGAATGTGCCAACTTTGTCGAGAACACCGAGCAAGAGAACTGATGTACCTGC
>CAFBLZ010000019.1_pt1 | contig 13435 bp, 15 predicted proteins | sample 7268341 | NCBI WGS metagenome assembly CAFBLZ01 (sample SAMEA6814048, study PRJEB35770) | freshwater metagenome | biome: Freshwater; feature: Freshwater reservoir; material: water | place: Czech Republic | collected 2017-05-23 | depth 30m m
GAACCGATGTTGAGGTCATGTTGCCAATTTTCAATAGCAATCTGTAATTTATGGCGCTTTGTATTGAGATCAGCAACTATCGCTGCGACAGTCCAATATCTGTAATGGTCAAGAACATTTCGGCGATCACCGTTTGCCAGCAGCTCTGGGTCATATTGCTCACCTGTCGGCCATGGTTGCGGGTGCGGACCTACGCCTACGACCGGAAAAAATTCACCGGGACCAATCTCTGCGGGGGTCTTTATTTCCATGGTGGCACTCTAAACTAGAAGCCATGAAGACTGTATTTAACATCGCGCTTGGCATTCACATCCTAAGCATTCTCGGAATTCTCGGCTTACTTTTATCTCAGGTAGCAAAAAGCCCTCGTAAGTTAAACCCAGGTGTAATCCACGCAGGATTGACAGCCTTGGTAGCCGGAATCGTAATGGTGGGAATTCTTCCGCAAGTCCAACCAGATGAAACTGTTAATCACACCAAGATTGGTATTAAAGCAATTGTCCTATTAGTGATTCTCTTTCTTGCTTACACAAATGTGAAGAAAGAAGCGCTGCGCACCTGGGTTTGGGCTTCAATGCTCGGCCTCACCGTGCTTAACATAATTATCGCTGTCGGCATTTAACACTCTCGTGTCCCACAAGAAGACCTCATCTCTTATCAGCCTACTTGTGGGCCTATTGGTCCTTCCTCAACCCACTTCATTCGCTGCTGATTCAATCGCAATTACATCTGCTTTTTCACAATTAGTCTCAACGCCAGCGCTAGCTGACCCTTCTGTAATTGTGCTTGATGAAATAACCGGTGAAGTCCTCTACGAATCAAATGCGAACTCACCCCGCAAGCCAGCATCTGTCATTAAATTAATTTCAGCAACTGCTGCTTACACATACCTTTCGCCAACTGACAGTTACACAACCACGTTGTGGGATGGCGTCGATAGCAAGTCTGTTGTTATCCAAGGATCACTCGATCCATGGATAAGTTATGAGAACTCAGTCGCGCAGAAGATGGGGCGAACTTCGCTTGAGAGGTTTGAATTCAACGCACTTAGTAGGTTGAAGAAATTGAATTCAGGATCAACTAAGAACACCACAATTTATGCAAGCAATCTCTATCCTCAAGAAGTAAGACACCTTGAAAAGTTTCTTAAGGATCACAAAGTATCCACAAAGGTGGTTCGCATTAAAGGTGATGTTGCAATCCAAAAATCAGCTAGTTATGTTCTTGGTTCCACATCGCCAATTCTTCAAAGAATCATCGACTGGACGCTTACCTGGAGCGATAATCTGCTGGCAGAACGTATAGCTCGACTGGCCTCTGTGGCTGCTGGAAATACTCTTGATGATGCCGGCGTAGCAATAACTTTTGAGACAATGCTGAATTCAATGGGAATCAGCACTTCAAATCTAATTGTTAAAGATGCAAGCGGTCTCTCGAAAGAAAATCGGGTAACTGCTAAACAGATTTCGCAGCTCTTGATGGTGATTTACCACGACCCCCAATTTGCCCCTCTTATTAATGGTTTGCCAGTAGGCGGGGTCAGTGGAACTTTGGAGAATAGATTTATTGAGACTGCCCCAAGTGCGGTTGGATTAGTTCGAGCAAAAACCGGGACCCTCGATGGCACAACTAATCTTGCAGGATATGTGGATTCAGGCGACCATGAGTACATATTTGTAATCATTGCTGATCGTCATAGCAAGAGTTATTCGGTTACAAAAAGAGTTCGAGCAACCGTGGATAGAATCTTAGGAAAGATTGCCACTCCTCGACTGCCCGAACTACTTACTTCAAATCTTGAAAGTGTTACTGCAACGAGCTAACTATTAATCGTCATCTTCTTCGTCATCTTCACGTTCCCCGCGACCATGCTCTCTTTCATCATCATCATCGCCACTTCTTGCTGTTGGAAGAGCCACTCCACCTTGAGCTGGATTCTTCACTGATTCTGTAACCGTAGGTGTTGCCGAAGCACTTGGCTTAGCTGTTGAAACTGTCTTGGCCGTCGGTGCCGCTGAATTAGCAGGTGTTGATTTATCAACCGATGTGATTGCAGTCGGTGTAGAAGTTACCTCAGCTTGCGCTGTGGGTTCAGATGAGCTTGCAAAGAAAGTTCCGGTCGCGATTACTCCAGCGCTAATTAGAATTGCCATTGCAGGAAGTTTCTTATTGATCTTGGTAACCCGTGCGGATGGCGCATCGCTATCGATGAGATTGAACCATTCTGGCTTCTTGTTATCGGTCATGAGACCACCACCTTCTTATGCAATTCTTAGGAACTGCTATGAGGTAAAAATAGGGCTCAATCCTGTGAAAGTGCTGGGATTGAGCGTGAAGTACCCTGCCAATCGTAGATAGGCTACGCGTGTGACGACCTTCCGCGCATATATAGACCTCATGAAGCTCCGAGTTGTCGAACTCTTGATCATCACGACAGTGCCTGCGGTCGTACTTGCTGACGGTGGAATTCCCTCATTTTCACTTCTCGCTTGGACTTTAATCGGTGGAACCCTCGCAGCAGGGTCTGCAAATGCCTTCAATATGGTCATCGAATCTGAGCGCGATAAATTAATGAAGCGCACTGCCAAGCGACCTCTTGTAACTGGTGCAGTCACTCGAATGCAAGCAACAATCTTTGCCTTTCTAGTTGGGTCGCTTTCACTAATTATCTTTTATGTATTCACGACACCCCTAGCAACTTTTTTAACAGCAATCGCGATTGCGTATTACGTAATCATTTACACAATCGCGCTAAAGCCAAATACTTCGCAAAATATTGTCTGGGGTGGTGCGGCTGGTTGTATGCCCGTTCTAATCGGTTGGGCAGCAGTAACAAATTCATTAACACTGGTTCCTGTTGCTTTCTTTATGGTGATCTTTTTCTGGACACCACCACATTTTTGGGCACTTGCAATTAAATATAAAGATGATTACTCAGCTGCAGGAATCCCGATGCTTCCATCGGTTGCATCTCGCGCAAATGTGATTGGCCAAATGTGGTTTCATACAATTGCAATGGTGCTCTGTTCTACAGCTTTAATTCAATTAGCAGGATTGCCAGTATGGGCGCTAATGGCAACGGTTTTCCTTGGCGCTGTCTTCACATTCCAATTGTTTGCGCTTAAAGAAAATTCAGATAACTACAACAAGGTTGCCGGTGGAATTTTCCACTGGTCAATTACTTATCTAACTTTATTCTCAGTACTTCTTGTTGTTGCTCAGCTTTTAAGTGCTTGATCTAAATCTTTAATCAAGTCATCAACATGTTCGAGTCCGACTGAGAGTCTCAGAACAGATGAAGTAATACCCATCTCGGCCTGAACCTCAGGACTCAATCGGCGATGTGTTGTTGAGGCTGGATGCGTAATAAGTGATTTGCTATCACCGAGATTGTTGGAGATATCAATAATTCGAAGCGAATCCATGAATTTGAAGGCATCTTTCTGGGAGCCCTTAAATTCAATACCAATAGTCGTTCCACCGCCTCGCATCTGCTTAGCAATTACAGCAGCATCTGGATGAGATTTAAGACCTGGGTACATAACCTTTTTAATCGCGTTGTGCCCATCTAGGAATTCTGCAATAGCTTGTGCATTTGAATTCATACGTTCAACGCGAAGCTCCATTGTCTCAAGAGACTTAACAAGCACCCAAGCATTAAATGCACTTAGCGCTGGTCCAGTATGCCGAGTGAATGGGAGTAACTTCTCTTGCATATATTCAAAAGATCCGAGAAGCGCTCCTGCTAATACACGACCTTGGCCATCTATATGTTTTGTAGCTGAATACATAACGACATCTGCACCTAGTTCGAGTGGACGTTGTAAAACGGGAGAAGCCATCACGTTATCAACAATCACGGTCGCTCCGGCCTTATGCGCTAAATCGCTTACTGCGCGAATATCGGTAACTTCCAAAAGTGGATTGCTTGGAGATTCGATAAAGACAGCCTTTGTTGGCTTTGATAACGCCTTCGCCCAGGCATCTAAATCATTTGCCTTAACTAATTCGTAAGTCACTCCCCACTTGGGAAGAATTTCTGTAATAACTACGTAGCAAGAGCTAAACATCGAAGATGTTGCAACTATGTGATCGCCTGCTTCAACTATGCAAGCAAGTGAGGCAAATGCTGCCGCCATTCCAGAACCAAAGGCATGGCAAAATTCTGCACCTTCGATTGCTGCAAGTCGTTTCTCGAACATTGCAACCGTTGGATTGTGAAAGCGGCTGTAGAGATAGTGATCAGTTTCATCTGTAAAAGCATCAACTGCTTCCTGCGCTGATGTGTATGTAAATCCACTATTAAGGAAGAGAGCTTCCGAAGTTTCACCGAAACCGGTGCGAGCTAACCCAGCACGAACTGCATCGGTTTGAGAATTTACTTCCCAATCTGGAGCAGGCCGATTACTTCTCGGCTGATAACCCCATGCATCGTTACTCATCTGAGAATCTTAAGGCACTTCTCAGGTACTGGCGTTATAGTCCCCCTCATGAGCAATCAGGCGATAGAAGTTCAAGGCCTTACAAAGAAATACGACAATACAGTGGCTGTTCAGTCAGCATCATTCACTGTCCCGCGCGGGACGATCTGTGGCTTCGTTGGCCCAAATGGCGCCGGTAAAACAACAACAATTCGAATGTTGCTCGGATTGATTACTCCAACATCAGGAAGCGGCACAGTTCTTGGACACTCAATTACTGAACCAGAGAAGTACCTTGCCTCAGTTGGTGCGCTGATTGAAGGACCTGCTTTCTATCCAGCATTAAGCGGTTCAGAGAATCTCAAAGTACTTGCAACGATGGCGGGAATTCCTACCGAACGAGTTGATGAACTTATTAATTTAGTTGGGCTCACCGGTCGAGGTGGAGATAAATTTAAAACTTACTCTCTTGGAATGAAGCAGCGCCTTGGTATTGCAGCAGCGCTATTACCTAGCCCTGAGATTTTAATTCTTGATGAGCCAACAAATGGTTTAGACCCAGAAGGAATTCAAGAAGTGAGAGATCTTCTAAAGAAGCTTGCCAGTGAAGGCACAACAGTTTTTGTCTCTTCTCACTTGCTCTCTGAAATTGAAATTATTTCTCATCATATTGTGATGTTGCGAAAGGGCGAAGTTGTATTCGCTGGATCAATTAATGACCTTCTTCTCAATCAGAAGCCGATGATTATTGTACGAACTGAAAATGAAGGTGATCTAGAAAAAGTTGCGGCGATTGCAACGGCCGATGGCCACCATGTCTCGATTCGACATGGCGAGGCGCATATCGAAGGCCCTCACGAATGGGCGCCAATCTTAAATAAAAAGGCGTTTGATGTCGGAATCACTCTGTCGCAATTGACACCGACTTTGCCGAATCTTGAAGAAACATTCTTCGAAATGACAGGAGATCGCTCATGATAAGAATTTTCTTCGCTGAATGGCGCAAGCTACGTCGTCCGACATTGCTAATCGGAACCTTCGCAGCAGCGCTTTTCTTTAATGCACTTATAACTTCCTTTATCTACTTAATGATTGATTCTCCGCAAGGAAATTCAGACCGTGGTCGCAGCGTTGGGCGTGAAGTATTAGGTCTTGCCAACGGTTCCGTAACTGGCTTCGCTTCAATAGGCGGCTTATTAGGAATTATTGCTCTTTGTGTTTTTGCAGCACAGAGCGCTCAGGAATACACATATGGGACCTTGCGCAATCTCCTAGTTCGCCAACCGCGCCGCCTAGTTTTGCTTGCCGGTAAGTACAGCGCAATGAAGTCCTTTGCACTGTTACTAACGTTTGTAAATCTCCTAGTAAGTGTAGGTATTTCTATTTACCTCTCTGACCGCGCCAAAGTTTCGACAGATCTCTGGTTCACATCAGCAGGTTGGTCAGCAATTGCGCACACAACTATCAATGTCTATATCTCGATTGTCTTCTATGCGATTATTGGAATCAGCTTAGGAATACTCCTTCGATCACCTATATCTGCCATTTCAATTGCACTTGTTTGGATATTGATTATTGAAAATCTTATTGGAGCGGTAAAGCCGGTAACTCTTAAGTGGATGCCTGGAAATCAGCTTGCAACAATTGCACAAGGTGGTTCACCGGAAATCTCATATTCTCATGCCATGATTCTTGGAAGTTCCTATGTATTAGTTGCTTTATTTGTCTCATCATTGCTGTTCACAAAGAGAGACGTGGCTAACTAGCAACACATAGCGATTTGTCACAGCACTATCGACACTTCTCAATTAATCTTTACTAATGCGCCGCAAGTCTGTAATCGCCCTTGCCCTAATGGGTGCGCTTACCCTTGCCACGACGCCGGCTATCGCAAAACCAAAGCCCACGCTTGCAGAGATCGAGGCCGCAAAACAGGCTGAGGCGGCAAAGAAGAAAGCAGCAGATGCCGCCGCAAAGAAATTAGCAGCTGCGAACCAAACCTTGCGCCAATTAACGGCAAAAGCAAATGCGGCTCGTGCGCTCTATCTCAAAGCAAAAGCAGAGCTTGCTGTTGCTACGGCACAAGCAGTTGCTGCAGCAAAGTACGCCGCCGAGACAGCTCTTGCCGTTGCTGAGGCGCATAAAACTATTGGAAAGATGGCATCTAATGCGTACATCATGGGCGGAAGTCTCAGTGATATCCAACCACTGCTTAGCGCCAACGGACCACAAGAAATTGTTGATCAACTTTCAACACTTAACACTTTAGGTGCACGTAACTCAACTGCGTTAGCACGATTTAAAGCAGCAGAAGTTATTGCCCGGGCCGCAAAGCGCAAGGCGGATGCTGCAAGACTTGTCCAAGAGAGCGCTACTGCAAAAGTAGCTGCAGCGAAAAAGGTGGCTGATGATGCGCAAGCACTCCAGCAGAAAGAAGTTAGCAAACTTCAAGCTGTTCAGAATAAGTTGATGAAAGAACTTGCATCTGCTCGAAATGTTCGAGTCACACTAGAGCAACAGAGACAGCTCGCGCTTCTTGAAGAAAGCCAGGCGAATACCGCATCCACCACGATAAACCAAGCAAAGGTTTGGCCAGATCGAGGATTCAAGGGACGATCAACGGTTCGCACGACTGAAGCACAACGTCTTGCTGCTGTTGCTTTTGCCAAAAAGCAGGTACTCGCACGCAAACCATATATTTGGGGAACTCAGGGTCCAAGTTCTTTCGACTGTTCGGGACTTGTTTATGCATCATACAAAGCCGCTGGTTTGGGTTGGCCAAATTGGGATCGACTTAACTCAGCGCTCTACGCTGGTTATACCTACCACGTGCCGCTTACTTCATTGCAGCCAGGAGATCTACTTTTCTATTCCTACAAAGGAACAATTTCAACAATTCACCACATCACTATTTATGCAGGTGGCGGAATGATGTGGGAGGCAAATTCTAAAAATACAGGTCTTTTATATTCAAATATTTATTCGGTAAAAGGCTTAATGCCTTTCGGTGGTCGAGTCTAAGACCATGGTTGATGCTTCAGTTGCTATTCGCAACGCAGTTAAACCTTTTTTACAAAATCTAGAAGCAGGAGATGCTTTTCTTGTTGCTGTCTCTGGTGGTGCAGATTCGCTTGCACTTGCTGCCGCGCTTTTTATTGAATCAAAAGATTTAGCACTGAAACCTGTAGCAATCACAATTGATCACCAACTTCAGAAAGATTCGCAGAAGCAGGCCGAAAACGTTGCAGCCCAGTTGAGAGGAATCGGATATGCCAAAGTTCTTGTTAAAAAAGTTGTGGTCAATTCTGACTCCGGCATCGAAAGCGGTGCTCGTGATGCACGCTATAAAGCTATTGATCAAAGTTGTGAAGAAGAGAATGCGGTCAAAGTCTTCTTAGGTCACACTCGAGACGATCAGGCTGAGACTGTTTTGTTAGGATTAGCTCGCGGTTCAGGAGCGAGATCACTTTCAGGAATGGCAATCGATAATGGTAAATACATTCGCCCGCTACTTGCAATTACTCGAGAAGAAACTGAAGCTGCCTGTAAAGAATTCAATTTAGATTTTTGGAGCGATCCACATAATTTCAATACTGAATTCACGCGAGTGCGAGTGCGTCGCGAAGTGATTCCGTATTTAGAAGAAAATCTCGATCCGGGAATTTCAAAGGCACTTGTTCGAACAGCCGCTTTACTTCGAGACGATGCCGATGCTCTGGATCAATGGGCAGCGCGCGAAAGCGGAGATTTGGATTGCCAACGACTGGCAGGCCTTCCCAAAGCCATCCGCACCCGCATTATTCGAAGCGCCGCCATAGAAGCTGGCGCCATCCCAGGTCAATTGAGTTTCGAGCAGATTGGGGCGATTGACGCCTTGATTTGTGCGTGGAAGGGGCAGGGAGCGGTCAGCCTGGCCGGCGGTGTGAAGGTTGAGCGTATTTCGGGCAGACTGTCCCTCTCGCGGTAGGTCAAGGCTTCCTACCGACCCTGACCTTTAGGAGCTAACCGGTGGATTTATCAGCAGTCGGAACCGATGTAGAGCGTGTTATCGCAACAGAAGAACAACTCAAAACTCGCGTAGCCGAGCTAGCGGCTCAAGTAGATGCTGATTACGCAGATAGAGATTTACTTCTTGTTGGTGTTCTTAAGGGCGCAGTTATGGCGATGGCAGATCTAACTCGCGCAATGCAACGCCACATCGAGATGGATTGGATGGCTGTTTCATCTTACGGTTCAGGTACAAAGTCTTCTGGCGTTGTGCGTATTTTGAAAGATCTCGATCGCGACATCACTGGACGCAATGTCTTAATCGTTGAAGATATCGTTGATTCAGGTCTCACACTTTCTTGGCTAAAGGCAAACCTGCTTTCACGGGGTGCAGCTGATGTGCAAATTCTTGCAATCCTTCGCAAGCCAGAGGCAGCAAAAGTCGAAGTACATTGCAAATATGTTGGCTTTGATATTCCTAAAGATTTCGTAGTTGGTTATGGATTAGATTTTGATGAGAAGTACCGCAATCTTTCCTTTATCGGTGTGCTCGCTAAGCACATGTACGAATAAGGAAAATTAATGAGCAACGATAAAAAGAAGTTGAACAACCCACTCAAGAAGATGAATTCTTCTAAGCAGCAAAAGCCAGCTGGAAAGAATGAGCCGAAAACTCGCTCGCAAAAAATATTGCGCGGTCCGCTTTTCTGGATTGTTGTAGCTATTTTTGCAGTCTCTATCTTTGGTCAAATCACGAGTGCCTCAAATCGATACACGGTAATTGGAACTTCTCAGGCACTCGATGCAATTGCACAATCTGATGTTGATTCGGCGCTGGTAATTGATAAAGATCAGAAAATTCAGCTGATTCTCAAGGCCGGAAAGACAATTAAGGGTGCGACTAAAGTTGAAGCCTCTTATGTAATTCGCCAAGAGCCAACAATTATTGATGCGCTAACAGCTAATCCTCCTGCAAAGGGATGGAATGTTGATGTCCCAACGCAGTCGTTCTTAGTATCTCTGCTCTTCTCATTTGGCCCACTTCTATTAATCGGATTCTTGCTCTTCTTAATGATGAGCAACGCCCAAGGCGGCAACCGAGTATTTAGCTTTGGTAAGTCACGTGCAAAGTTACAAAATCCTGATGTCCCACAGAACACCTTTGCAGATGTTGCGGGTGCTGATGAAGCAATTTCAGAGTTAGAAGAAATTAAAGATTTCCTCTCAGATCCAACTAAGTATCAATTACTCGGAGCAAAGATTCCAAAGGGCGTTCTGCTCTTTGGCCCTCCCGGAACAGGTAAGACACTTCTAGCGCGTGCGGTAGCTGGCGAAGCAAAAGTTCCGTTCTACTCAATCTCGGGTTCTGACTTTGTAGAAATGTTTGTTGGTGTTGGAGCCGCTCGTGTTCGCGATCTCTTTGCTCAAGCAAAAGCAAATGCTCCCGCAATAATTTTTGTTGATGAAATTGATGCGGTCGGACGTCAGCGCGGAACTGGAATGGGTGGTGGTCACGATGAACGTGAGCAGACTCTTAATCAGCTGCTCGTAGAGATGGATGGCTTTGAAGCCAATGGACAAGTTATTTTAATTGCAGCAACAAACCGTCCAGATGTTTTAGACCCAGCGCTATTGCGTCCAGGTCGTTTCGATCGTCAGATTCCAGTGGATCGCCCAGACCTCAAGGGTCGCGGTGACATCCTTAAGGTGCATGCAAAGAACAAGCCAATCTCTGATGATGTTGATTTAGTAGCTTATGCGCGCCGCACACCTGGTTTTACCGGTGCAGATTTAGCTAATGTCCTTAATGAAGCAGCGCTCTTAACTGCTCGTGAAGGTAAAAAAGCAATTAATAATGCTCAACTTGATGAAGCCATTGATCGCGTTATGGCTGGTCCGCAACGCAAGACTCGCCTAATGTCTGAAGAAGAGCGTCGTGTTACCGCTTATCACGAAGCTGGTCACGCACTTGTTGCTCGCGCACTTCCTCATACTGATCCAGTTCATAAAGTCACAATCATGCCGCGTGGTCGCGCACTGGGTTACACAATGGTTCTGCCAGATGAAGATCGCTACTCAACTACTCGTAATCAATTACTCGATCAGTTGGCGTATTCACTTGGTGGTCGCGCTGCCGAAGAACTCATATTCCACGATCCATCAACTGGTGCCTCAAATGACATCGAAAAAGCCACTGCCCTTGCTCGCGCAATGGTTACTCAATACGGCATGACCGAAGCGATTGGCGCAATCAAGCTTGGTGCCGATTCATCGCAGCCATTTGTAGGACGCGAATACGGACATCAACGTGATTACTCTGAATCAGTTGCAGCGACTATAGATTCTGAAATTCGCGTAATGATTCAAAATGCTCACCAAGAAGCTTTTGATATTTTGGTCGCAAACCGCGAAAGCCTTGATGCGATGGTAATTGTTCTGCTTGAGAAAGAGACAATTAATAAAGACGAAATCGCAGAGATTTTCTCAAATGTAATTATGTGGCCAGAACGTCCTAAATGGACTGGCTCACTCACACGCATACCTTCTGATATTCCACCTGTTGCACTTACTGAAAGAACTAATCCAGTTGTAGAAGCAGATGAAGAAGAGAAGCCAAAGCGTGCTCGTCGCGTAAAGAAGGCAACTCAGGAGTGAGTGAAATTAACTCAGTTTCAATGGGACCTGAGGATGGTCGCGCAAGCGCACCATATGACGCTGAGCGTGCCGAGAAAGCAGTTCGCGAGCTTTTGCTTGCCCTTGGTGAAAATCCAGATCGGGATGGTCTGCAAGAAACTCCAGCACGAGTAGCGCGCGCATTGGCAGAGAACTTTGCTGGACTTTGGAAGCGCCCAGAAGATGTCCTCACCACAACATTTGATATTGGGCACGAAGAGCTTGTAATTATTCGCGACATCGAAGTCTTCTCGCATTGCGAGCATCACTTAACGCCTTTTCATGGCGTTGCACATGTTGGATATATTCCAAGTGGCAAGATCACTGGATTATCAAAGGTCGCCAGACTTGTAGATCTTTATGCGCGTCGCCCACAAGTGCAAGAACGTTTAACGACTCAGATTGCTGATGCAATGGTAGAGATTCTTAAACCTCTGGGTGTCATTGTCATTATCGATTGCGAACATTTATGTATGTCTATGCGCGGAGTGCGCAAATCTCAAGCCCGCACAACAACTTCTGCAGTACGCGGGGCATTACGCGATCCTGCAACTCGTGCAGAAGCAATCAGCCTCATCACGAACAGACCTAATTAATCGCGGTCCTGCAATGTTGGTAATGGGAATTCTCAATGTAACTCCGGATTCCTTTGCCGATGGCGGAAAACATTTCATATTCGAACAAGCAGTTCAACATGGTCTTCAGATGATTGAAGATGGTGTGGATATCATCGATATTGGTGGCGAATCCACTCGTCCGGGCGCAGATCGTGTTAGCGAAGAAGAAGAACAACGTCGAGTAATTCCGGTCATTCGAGAGCTCATAGGAAAGGGCGCTGAAATCAGTATCGACACAATGCGTGCTTCTACCGCTCGGATTGCAGTTGAATCAGGGGCAACTATCGTCAATGATGTTAGCGGTGGCGCTGCTGATGCGCGGATGTTTTCAACCATCGCCGAACTTGGATGCAAATACACACTTATGCATTGGCGTGGGCACTCAAAAGATATGAATGAACGCGCAAAATATGACAATGTTGTCCAGGAAGTGATTTCTGAGCTCACTTTTCAATTAGATAAAGCGATAGCGGCAGGAATCAAGCGCGAAAATATAATTCTTGATCCTGGTCTTGGTTTTGCCAAAGATACAGAGCACAATTGGGAAATCTTGGAAAACCTAGATGAATTTATTGCACTTGGCTATCCAGTTCTAATCGGCCATTCGCGTAAGAGATTTATCGGGGGAGAAAGACCAGATGATCGCGAAGAGGGAACCCTCGCAATTTCACAATCTCTTATTGGTTCAGGAATTTGGGCGGTACGTGTGCACAACGTTAAACCACATGCAGAGATGGTGAAGAGATGAGCGATTGCATCAACATTAAGGGCGTTACTGCTTTTGGCCATCATGGAGTTTTTGACTTTGAAAAGCGCGATGGTCAAGTTTTCTCGGTCGATCTAGAGATCCATCTCGACCTCACTGCAGCAAGTAATTCTGACCGCCTTGAAGATTCGATTGATTACAGTCTCTTCACAACAATTGCTAGAGAGGCAATTGAAGGGGAAGCATTTGATCTCATCGAACGTTTAGCGGGATTTATTGCCGATCGAATTAAGAATGAATTTCCAGTAGTGCAATCTTTAGCTGTAACCGTGCATAAACCACAAGCTCCGGTTAAGGAAAATGTTACGGATATTGCCGTAACAATCAGACGATGAGAGCAGTTATTGCACTTGGTGCAAATATTGGTAATCCTCGCGAACAAATGGATATCGCAGTATCTCTCTTGCGAGAATCACTTGAAGTCATAGCTGTTTCAAGTTATTACACGACCAAGCCTGTGGGAGGCCCAGAACAACCTGATTACATCAACGCTGTCGCTATTGCTGAATCAGAGCTACCTGCATCAGATCTTCTAGCCTTGTTACATGGAATCGAAAAAGTTCTTGGCCGAGAACGTATTGAAAAATGGGGTCCTCGAACTATCGACCTTGACCTCATCCAATACGGCACAATCTTGAGTTATGCAGAAGAATTACTACTTCCACATCCACGTGCCCATGAGCGTCAATTTGTTTTAGAGCCATGGGTAGAGATTGATCCTGATGCAATCTTGCTGACACACGGCAAGGTCGGCAAACTTTTGTCTCAACTGCCGTAGCACCTTAGACTTACATCACTGTCTGCCCGGTACCTGAAAGGACTGGAGCCATGAAGGTAGTAACAAATGCACAAGAGCTTCCTTCTGCCTGCGCATTTGTTCCCACAATGGGCGCCCTTCATGCGGGTCACGGATCGCTTTTCTCGATCGCACGTGAGCATTCGAATGAAGTGGTTGCAAGTATTTTTGTTAA
>CAFBLZ010000020.1_pt1 | contig 12852 bp, 14 predicted proteins | sample 7268341 | NCBI WGS metagenome assembly CAFBLZ01 (sample SAMEA6814048, study PRJEB35770) | freshwater metagenome | biome: Freshwater; feature: Freshwater reservoir; material: water | place: Czech Republic | collected 2017-05-23 | depth 30m m
GACCGGTTATCCCAGAGAATCAAAATCGAGCGAATCAAGATCGCAATCAAGAAAAGAAATGCAAGAATTCCAAGTATGCCAAGTGTGGCAAATGTTTGAACTGACGCTGAATGAGCATCATTGCTTACAATATTTGTGTACTTCGAAACATCTTCCAAGGTTCGATACTGCTCATAATAACTTCCGTAATTATCTGGCCCAACACCAGTAAATGGGTGATCGAAAAATTGTTTCATTCCCGCTAGCCAAAAGTTTCCTCGTATCTGAACCTGAACATCATTTCCTAGAACCGGTATCGCTTTTCCTAGAAATGGCATCAGGAAGATAAATTCAGCCCAAATAATTACGGCGAAAGTTCCCAAAAATGTTCGGACGTTTAGGGTGAGATCGCGTCGGGGAATAAAGCGTCTTGCTCTGAAGAGAAGATAGGCCAAAAGAATAAATACAGTATCGAGAAAGCCTTGTAGCGGTCCAGCTAAATAGAGCGCAAAGATATTGACCAGCGCTGCAAATCCAATAACTAGGCGCCCCCTACGTGAAAGCTCTAGAGCAACGAGAATCAAAAGCGGGAAAGATGTCGCTATGAATGCCGCAAAGAAATCTGTGTTGCCGAGAGTAGAGGTAACACCTTGATCTCCAGGTAATTCAATAAGGTTAAAGTGTTGAGCGATTCCAATAACACTTACTATTTCTATTGCAGCAATGTAATAGCGGAGTAAAGTAATAAAGGATTGGTAATTTAGTCTGGCGTGAAATAACGAAACCGTGAGAAGTCCGATGACGCTCGCGACGCCAACAAATCTTCCTGAGTCTCCAATAAAGGATCCCCAGAGATTTTTACTGGTAGCAAGTGAGATTATCTCTGCAACTACAAGCGCAATTACCCCAAATATTGGAAGTTTGCGAAAATTAAATGACTGGGTACGACTAGCAATCACAAATGCAAATGCACTCGAAACCAATAGAAGTGTAAAGAATTGTCCTGATGCGTTCTTATCAAAGGCATGTCTGAAAATAAAGTCAGGGATATGAAACAGTGCTAATGCAAGAAATGCTGTGCCAGCTAGAGCAATACTCTTTCTCTGCACTGGAAGCGGCATCGAGTATTAATCCTCGAGTTGGCGAATGAGTTTGAAGTCTCCCCCGCCTAGCTGGCCTTGATCACGATACATCTCGAGCTTCGCGCGAGTATCTGCAATATCTAGGTTGCGCATTGTGAGCTGACCAATACGATCGGTTGGACCAAAGGCCGCATCTTCAGTGCGCTCCATCGAGAGCTTATCTGGGTGATAACTCAGAGCAGGCCCTGATGTATTAATGACTGAGTAATCATCTCCACGACGTAGCCGCAATGTAACTTCACCCGTTACCGCAGATGCGACCCAGCGAGTCAACGATTCGCGGAGCATTAAGCTCTGTGGATCAAGCCAACGGCCCTCATAAAGGAGTCGACCAAGTCGACGACCTTCTGCGTGGTAATTAGCAATGGTGTCTTCGTTATGAATAGCACTGATCAAGCGCTCGTAGGCGATAAAGAGCAGAGCCATTCCTGGAGCTTCATAAATTCCGCGAGACTTCGCCTCAATAATGCGATTCTCAATTTGATCAGCCATTCCAAGTCCATGACGTCCACCAATTGCATTTGCCTCCTGCATTAAGGCAACGACATCCGTGAAATCTTTCCCATTAATTGAAACAGGACGGCCTTGGACAAATTGAATACGCACATCTTCAGAAGGGATATTTACTGATGAATCCCAGAACTTAACCCCCATAATAGGAGTAACGATTTCAATCGAAGCATCAAGTTGTTCTAGATTTTTTGCTTCATGCGTTGCTCCGAGAATATTCGCATCTGTGGAATACGCCTTCTCAGTACTATCGCGATAAGGGAGATTGTGCGCAACTAGCCACTCTGACATCTCCTTGCGGCCGCCTAATTCGCGAACAAAATCTTCATCTAGCCAAGGCTTATAAATACGCAAATTTGGATTTGCAAGAAGACCATAACGATAGAAACGTTCTATATCGTTTCCTTTATAAGTTGAGCCATCGCCCCAAATTTCAACTTTATCGCTCAGCATTGCACGAACTAGAAGTGTGCCAGTTACTGCACGCCCCAATGGAGTTGTATTGAAATACTGTTTTCCGCCTGAACGAATATGGAAAGCTCCACAAGCTATTGCTGCCAAGCCTTCTTCAACCAGCGGTGTCTTGCAATCGATTAACCGTGAAATCTCTGCGCCATATTCTTTCGCGCGATCAGGAATAGTCTCAATATTGCTCTCGTCGTATTGGCCCAAATCAGCGGTGTAGGTGCAAGGCACTGCACCCTTATCGCGCATCCATGCAACTGCCACTGAGGTATCGAGACCTCCAGAAAAGGCGATACCAACTTTTTCACCAACAGGAAGTGATGCAAGGACCTTAGACATGGCCTTAGTCTAACGGTTCAATTTCCCCGCAAGCACGGGCAATACTCCCCACATTGAAATCATTGATTGATAACGCTCAACTTCCTCTTTTTCGACTGGCGCACCCGTTTTTACTGCTCGGATCATGAGATTTCTTGGGGTGTGTTCGCCACCAATAAATTCAATCGCCTCAACACGATAGCCAGCAAGTTTCATTAACTGCATACGTAATGAATCAGTGATGAGATCTCCAAGCCTTTCTCGCATAATTCCATGGCGAGTCATCATTGACCAAGGCTCTGGAGCAACTTTAATTTGGCTCTGAATATCGTGGTGGCAACATGGAGCAAAGAGAGTCAGCGGAACTCCCCGATTCACCGCCCACGCAATCGAATCGTCTGTTGCGGTATCACATGCATGCAGTGCGATCGCTACATCAGCTTCATTAACGGAAGTTGCTGAAATTTCCTCGGCCAGGAACCGAATCGATTTTTGAATACCTAAATTTTGTGCAATTGCATTATTGCGATCACGAGAATTTGGGCGTACATCTATGCCTACGACAGAAACCGGAATTCCTTCAGCTTGTAAATATTGATGCGCACCAAAAGTGAGATAAGCATGGCCACAACCTAAATCAACAAGTCGCAATGGCGCCTCCACTGTTGGTCGTCTTACGTGGCCAGCCTCAATTGCATCATTAAGAGTTGGGATTAATAGACGCAGAAATTCTTCGACTTGCTTGTACTTATCGATCTTTGAAGGCTTTACGACTCCGTTAGCATCGGCAATTCCAACTTCACGTAAGAATGGATCTGACGCATCCAATAGCCGCTTCTTGCTCTTATCATGCGAAAGATCTCGCGTGAGTGAGTTTTTACTTCTGGAAAATAGCGGTGCGCCTTTTTTTGAGATTCGTAATGAAAGTGTCTCACCCTCATTTTCGACGAGAATGTTTGCGTATCCGGATTGTGAAAATTGGGCGAAAGGAAGATCGGCGACTAAGAAATTCTTGGACGTCATCTGACGACCGTCGCTATAGCTAACCTGAATTTGAATACCGTCTTTAATCTGCACTGGGCGAAGATCGATGCGCTCGTGTTCAGGTTGCATATTGCGACGTCGTCCCGATAGGACTGCACGGACGAAATCTTCTTTCGTTACTGCTAACCGCAACTCTTCGAGCGCTGTGACTAGCTCTTCATCGCCCATGGGTAAAGTCTATCCCGTCAGGATATTCGGGTATTCAATTATGTTTCGGTGCGAGATGCTGATCGAGAGATTGGACGAGAGCCATGTGTGAATTCAGCAATTACGGCAAGGCCACCTAGTTCGCTCTTTCGAAGTGTCATCTGGCCATGCAGCTTTTCGACAACTGCAGCCATAATGCTCATTCCGAGACCTGAGCCTCCACTCTCGCGAGAACGTGACTTATCGAAGCGATTAAGTGATCGTACTTTCTCGCGGTAAGCACTCTCAGGCAACCCGTTTCCACCATCTTCAATAATGAGAGTCACATTCTTCCCTTTTTGAGCCAGGGAAATCCGAACTGGAACATCAGTTGCGGTATGACGAGAAATATTATTGAGCGCATTTTGTATAAACCGCGTGAAGTAATCCCGGACTCCTACAACGAAAATTTCATCTGAGATTTCTATATCAATTTCTCGCACTGGATTTAGTGTCGAGAAATCTTCTGCATAGCCACGGAGGAGCAAACTCACATCAATTTCTTCTTGTTCTCTGGCTGCACTTTCACCCAACTCGGCAAGAAGTAAAAGATCATGAATCAGTGCCTCCATTCGTGAAATTTCATTTGTCACGCGGTTGAATGCTCTTGATTTATCCTCTTCGGCACTCATCTGACCTTTACTGAGCATTTCAACGTAACCTTTGATTACCGTTAATGGAGTGCGTAACTCATGAGAAGCATCACCAAGAAATTCCTGCATTCGCCTCAGCGCATCAACATCATCTCTTCTTTTCAAGCGACGTATAAAGAGTGATAAAAATGCAAATGCCACTAAGGACGCTAAGAGCGTAATCAGAAGAACAGAGAGTAAATCACCTTTGAGACTTCTAACGGCTTCATTAGAGGATGCAGCAATTAGAAGATAATCGCCACCGGAGATAAGAAGTGAGCGATATCTATACTGAGTGATCCCCTTTGCGGATTGAACTGATTCCGTAGCTTGAGCAGCTTCATCAAGAGAAATCGCATCAAATAGCGGAACTGTAGAATCTTTAATTATTGTGGCCGATCCATCACGAGATAAGAGTGCGAGAGTGAAGTCAAGAGAAAATTCATCGATATGGAAAAGTGCTGCACTGAGTTCTTGATTGCGTGCCTCGACGGCATCCATAATCGTCCCATTAATTTGGGCATCAATTTTTGCTCTTGAGATGTCATAACTATGCAAAGTTGCAAAAGTGCCAATACCCGAAGTTAATACCATCACAAGAGCAATAGTGACGATACGCAATTTTGAGGTTGAGTTTAGCTTCACTTTTTCTCAAGGAGCAGTTGGAAACCTACCCCGCGGACCGTTCGAATCGCTTCAAATCCATCATGATGAAGTTTCTTACGAAGATATGAAATATAGGTGTCAACTACCGTTGTCTCGGTCTCAAAGTTGATCCCCCACACTTCTTCAAGGAGATAACTCTTACTTAAGACGCGTCCATTAGATTCAAGCAGTACATGGAGCAATCTAAATTCAGTTGGAGAGAGGTCAACAACTTCTCCATTAAATGTAACGCGATGAGAAGCCTCATCGAGTGTAATGGGGCCACATGAAAACGTGGTCGGTGTTTCTTGTGAAAAACTTGACCGACGTAAAATTGCTTTGATGCGCAAGATGAGCTCATCTAAACCATGAAGTGGCTTTGTTACATAGTCATCAGCGCCAAGAGTTAGCCCTCGAGTTATATCGGCTCGATCGGCTCTAGCGCTAAGCATGAGTGCTGGTGTGTTATCTCCGTTATTTCGAATGCGTTCGATAAATTCGAATCCATCCATCAAAGGCATATTAACGTCAACAATTAATAAATCAGGTTTGATTGTACGCAACATTGTTTGAGCAATCATTGCATCTGCAGCGGCAACTGTCTCGAAGCCAGCCAACTTGAGAGCATCTGTTAAGAGAGCACGGACACCTTCTTCATCATCGATGATCATTATCAACTGTGCCATGGCTCAACCTTGCCATGTACGAGCAAGCAATGCCAGTAATAGGGACTCAAAAACTGCGACACATGGTGTAGAAATCGACAATTCACAGACTCTTCACAAAATCTTCAAGCACACTTAAGCCATGAGAAAAAGTAGGAGAGCAGTGGGCGGTGCCGTTGCAATCGTCATGCTCACAACTATCTCTACACAATCTCCCCTTTACGCAGATTCCATTGCGCACCCGAGCGCATCTCCCACTCCTGAAACTTTTAAGGGAACCATCGAGCAATTTAAGGCTGCTCGCGATATTTATATGGAAGAACTAAGAATTCGAAGCCAGCAAATCAAGATGATAAATATTGCTTTTAGAAATGCGATTGAAAAAACTTCCATGGACTATCGCAACGCTATGGCTCTTGCAAAGAATTTAGATCAGAGAACTTTGGTTGCTTCACAACGTAAAGCTGCTGTGGCTGCGGCAATTGTTGCTAGAGATTCAGCTATTGCCGCGTTAGGTGCAGAACCAACTCCACCGCCGGAGCCACAGAAAATGAAGAAGGCGCCTGGAAAGAGTAAGAACCGCTAGTTTATTACCGTTGGCATTGTGCGAATAGTTTCGCGACTGTAGTCCTTGCTTTTCTCATGAATCTTTCTAATTTGAAGTTCGATGTTTTTTATTGCCACATCGAAAGCCGCTAGGTCATTAAATTCGGTCGCTTCTGCGCGAAGCAACGGTCCTGATCCATGCGATGAAATAACGACTCGATGTGAGTGTTTTCCCTGATGGGGATTTAGCTCATGAGTAACTTCTACTTCTATGCGATCGATTTGAACACTAAATCGCTCCATAGAACGAAGCTTTTCTTCAGCAATTTCTTTAAAGTCACTTGCAAGGGTTGCATGTCTAGTTTGAATATCTATTTTCACATAATAAGAATGTCACTCAAGACCTTGAAATGAAAGAGGAAAGTCAAAGAATTTTCTGTATTTTAGAAGAAGAAAACAGGTACTGTTAAGAGAATAGCTAATGCAAGCGCTTGGCCAATAATGAGTAGCGCCACTTTTCTATCGGCAGCTAAAGCCTCGGGCGAAACTACTTTTGATAATTTTCCAAGTTCGGAGAAGTTAAAAGTTCCCATTAATCCAAAAGCTAGACAAAATTTCTTGCGAGATTGGATATATCCAATTGCAAATATTAAGGCTGAGATAAAGACCGGAAGACGAAGTGCCGCTGATGTAGAACCAAAAGAGAGAAGCAGCAGCACCAAATAAATAGCCCCACCGAAATATGAAACTTGCTTGCGCCGAGCAACTTCGGCCCCACCGATATTACATACCCCAGGTTGGTACTGACTCTCGCTCAACTATGCATCCTCAAATTCATCTTCATCGATCCATGCATCGGTTTCTGAGTCTTCCTGCTTCTCCACCCAGCTGAGAAAAGTTGCTACAGCCTTAAATGCCAAAATCGTCATGGTGATCGCAGCGAGGATGCGACGTATTGCTTTCATGATCTAAAAATACTCGCTTTCCAGGCGGTTTGCCTCTTCAACACAAGTTAAATTGCTGACAACGCCTTAGATATATCATCCCAAATATCATCGATATGTTCGCACCCAACAGATAAACGGATTAGGTTCTCCGAAACACTTTCACTTTCGAGAGCCCAACGGCGGCGGCGCTCCCAAGTGCTCTCTACTCCCCCGAGGCTTGTTGCATTGGTGATTAGAGTTGAACTTTCACAGACTCTATCCGTGCCAGCTACATCAGACTTAACTTCAAAGGAGATAATTGCGCCAAATCCTGGATAGCGCAGGTTGTGAATTGCTGGGTGTTCCTTTAACTTCGGAACCAACGCCTTTGCATTTTCCTGCGCCGCCTTAAAGCGAAGCGGAAAGGTACGAATTCCCCTGAGGGCAAGCCATGCTTCAAATGGACCAGGGATAGCACCTAACAGAGTACGTGCTTCCAAGAGTCGCGAATGAAGCGCTGGATCTCTTACGGTGAGCGAACCTAAAACCACATCACTATGGCCTGCTAAATACTTCGTTACTGAATGCATGGATATATCTGCACCCATCTCAAGAGGACGTTGATTTAACGGAGTGGCAAAGGTGTTATCAACTGCTACGCCCATGTTGCGTTTCTTCGCCTCGCCAATAATCACTGCCATCTCTGCGACTTCTAATCCAGGATTTGTTGGAGATTCAAGCCAGAGGAAAGCGGCTCCTATAAGTGCTTCAAATACATCTTTAGTATTTGCGATATCAACAAATCTAACTTCAAGACGACCTTGCTCGTGATATTTTTTTAAGAGCGCCATCGATCCGCTATAGCCTTGGTCTGACGCAACTATAGGAGCGCCGTGTGGAAGTAATGAGAAAACTGCAGAGATAGCAGCCATTCCAGATGAGAAAGCAAGAGTTGAATCGCCTGCTTCGAGTGCAGTGATTGCATCTTCCAGGCTATGCCAACTTTCATTTCCGAAGCGGCCATAACCAATTGCTCCACCAGCTGCAAATGTAGAGTTAAGCGAAATTGCGGTATTGAGAGGAGCCCCTGGTGTGCGCGCTGGACGTCCCGCTGTGATTGCCGCACTCTCTATACGCTGATTTTCCATAGCGCAAGGGTAATGCTTTAACTCAGTGTTCGCGCAACCCGATTAATGGCTTCTTCGAGAATTGCCGGTGAAGTGGCGAAATTCAGGCGGATAAATTGAGAAAACTTCTCACCGAAGCGGACTCCCGGAGAAAAAGCGACCTTTGCATTCTCCAAAATATGCGCGTATGCATCGTCACCTAACTTATATTCGGCGAAGTCGATCCACGAAAGATACGAGCAATGTGGGATGTGTGTCTTAGCAAGCGGGAGTCGCTCTGCAACTAATGAGGCGACCAAATTTCGATTGGAATCTAGCTGACTCATGAGCGAGTTGAGCCAAGGTTCGCCCTCTTCAAATGCGGCAACAGTTGCAAATGCACCAAGGAGAGATGCACGATAATGAGTTGCAGGTGCGATTGCATTTAACTTTTCGAACATCTGGGCATCTTGAGTCACAATAATTGCGCACTTCAAACCTGCGATATTCCATCCCTTGCTCGCTGCAGTGACAGTAATTCCAATAGAACGTGCCGAATCACTGATTGAAAGAAATGGAGTAAAGGTTTCTTCCTGATATGTAAGTGGTGCATGAATCTCATCGCTTATGACGATCACATTGTGCTCAACGGCAAGTGCGACTAATCGCTCAAGTTCGGCCCGTGAATAGACACGTCCTAATGGATTATGAGGATTACAAATTAAATGAACTTTTATCCCGGATTTATAAGCGTTCTCAATCGAATCCCAATCTAGATCCCAATGCATCGCATCAGCTTCACGGCGCATAAGTGGAACATCAACTGTTTCTAAATGCGTTTCATTGGACCAGGTCCAGAAATTGGGATAGACGGGGGAATTAATAAGAATTTTGTCGCCATAATTTGTGATAACTCTTAGAGTTTCAACAATTCCTACACCGACATCGGCGGCAATGCGGATCTGTGAAGGATCAGGTCTCCAGCCAAATCTACGTGTGGCAAACCCTGTAAATGCAGTGCCCATCTCTGGAATAGAGCCCAAGTAACCTAAATCCGATTTATTCACCATCTCAGTTAATGTCCGGCGAATTGGTTCTGCAACAGGAAAGTCCATCTCAGCAACGGGAAGTGGAAGTACATCTTCTGGAAATGCTCTCCACTTTTCACTTTTGTGAGTGCGCATTTCCTCAATTGGTAGAAGATAGAAATCGCTCATAAGTCATCCCTCATGTGTCGAAGTATTGCACTCTCGCCAATGAATCTCCATGATTGCACCTGTGACTAACACTCAAATTACTGAGCGCGCTATGAAGCGAATTACAGATGATCTAGCGGGACGTGACAAAAAACTTGCAAGGATTATTGCTGCGCACCCACTATGCACAGTTGGACGTAATCCAAAGCCAGTCACTCATTTCGAAGCACTCGTAGAATCGGTAATCTCTCAACAACTTGCAGTTAAGGCGGCAGAGACTATCTTCCTGCGCATAAAGAAATCTGCAGGTGGGCGCATTCAACCGGCTCGCATTGCCGCATTAAGTGAGAGTCAGATGCGAGAAGCGGGAGTATCTGGGGCAAAAGCAAAAGCAATTCAAGGTTTGGCCAGTGCATCACTAGAAAAGCGAATTAATGTTAATAAGTTACACGAAACAGAAAGCGATGAAGAGATATTCTCGCAATTAACAAGTCTCTGGGGAATCGGTCCCTGGACCGTTGATATGTTTATGATGTTTCAACTTGGAAGACTCGATATCTGGCCAACAGGAGACCTTGGAGTTCGCCGTGGTTGGGAGAAAATCTATTCCCTTGCGGATGAAATAACTCCCAAAGAATTAGAGAGAAAGGGTGAAAAGTTTCGACCATATCGAAGCGTTGTAGCTTGGTATTGCTGGCGAGCGCTCAGCTAGTCGGAAATAAAACCCCTGTACTCGAATGACAGTCATAGCCATTGGGATTCTTTGCAAGATACCTCTGGTGGTATTCCTCCGCTAGAAAATAAGTCATGCCCGCGCTTTCGAGAATTTCAGTAACGATTTCGCCGATTCCCTGAGAAGTAAGTGCTTCTTGATACTGGGCGCGAGTTTCAAGGGCTTGCTGCAACTGCTCTTGGCTGGTGCAATAAATCGCGCTGCGATACTGGGTGCCAATATCTCCTCCTTGTTGATTAAGCGAAGTCGGATCGTGCATAACCCAAAACTCTTGCAGCAACCGGTGATAGGTAACTAGTTGGGGATCAAATGTAACTTCGACCATCTCTGCATGGAGAGTTCGCCCCGTGCACACCTCTTCATAGGTCGGATTAGGGGTAATGCCTCCCATATATCCAACTGATGTCGAAATAACTCCAGGAATATTCCACAATCTACGCTCGGCTCCCCAGAAGCATCCCGTTGCAAAATACGCCTTAGCAAAATCAGATGTGCTCATAGTCGGATAATCTATCCTCCTAGGCCTTATCTATAAAGAAATCTCTGAAAGACTCTTTATCTAAGAACTTCTAAAAAATTACATAAAGCCCCCGTAGCTCAGTGGATAGAGCACTGCCCTCCGGAGGCAGGTGCGCAGGTTCGACTCCTGTCGGGGGCACAATTTAGAAAGTCTGGCTATAAAGTCTGGCTATAAGGCGAGGTAAATCACCTCACATTTCCAATCTTTTTTGCGTTCATCCTTGTTTAACTCTCTCTCAGCAGGGAGAATTACATTCCTGCGCAACTAAGCCGGAATCAGATGATTTTTGAAAAGGAGCTTCCCCATGGATTGGAGACATCAATCTGCCTGCCGTGACGAAGATCCTGAGCTCTTCTTTCCGGTCGGCAACACGGGTCCTGCAATTACTCAGATTGAAGAGGCGAAGAAAGTCTGCAATCGCTGCATAGTAAAAGATGCGTGTTTAGCGTGGGCCTTGGAATCTGGACAAGATGCTGGCGTTTGGGGCGGTCTCTCTGAGGATGAACGCCGCGCACTCAAGCGTCGTGCAGCTCGTAATCGTGCACGCCTAATAGACCACGGGCATAATTCTTAACTCGATTATTTAGTTGAGCGGAAATTCTAATTCTGCTCGTGTTTCATTTTCATCTGAGATCAAGGTTAATTTTCCGCGAAGTTCATTCTCTGTCAGTGTTCTAACAATTTGCAATCCTAAATTTGACGACTCTGCCAAGCTAAATCCCTCAGGTAGTCCTACGCCATCATCGGTAATTATTACCTTTACTTTTTTCGTATGGCGTTCAATTGCGACTTCAAGTTTGCTTCCTTCGGTTTCCAGTCCGTGCTCCAGTGAGTTATAGATTAATTCTGTAATGACAAGTGCGAGTGGTGTGGCAATTCGAGATTCAAGTGATCCTAGCGAACCTGAGCGTGCAATATTAAGTTCACTCATTCGCGGAGTTAGCTCAAGTGCATGAGCTACCAAGCGATCGAGCACATCGTCGAAATCCACCAAAGAATCAGAACTGCTGGAGAGCGTTTCATGGACGAGGGCGATAGAAGCGATACGTCTGACGGCTTCGTTGAGCGCCTGGCTTGCACCGGGGTCTTCTATTCGACGGGCTTGCAATCTTAAGAGTGCTGATACCGTCTGAAGATTATTCTTTACTCGGTGATGAATCTCGCGAATAGTCGCATCTTTTGTAACGATTTCTCTCTCTCGGCGACGAAGTTCAGTCACATTGTTGAGAAGGACAATTGCACCAGTTCGATTAGGTCCGGCAATAATTGGAAGAACAATTAAATCAATTACTCCGCCAACATTTTCAACTTCAACGCGACGAAGTGCACGTCCACTTAAACTTGTAACGTGTGCTTCTTCTCGCGCATCATCTTTCTCGCGAGATACGGTTTCAGCTATCTCACCAAGTGAGTACCCCGCTAATTCATTGGTCCATCCCATCCGGCTAAATGCCGAACGTGCATTAGGGCTGGCATAACTGATAGTTCCATTTACATCCATGCGTATTAGTCCGTCTCCTACACGAGGAGTTGGATCAAAGAGAGATCCTGCATTGCGATACGGGAAATTTCCTTCGGCAACCATTCGATAAAGCTCATGTGCAATTTCTCGATAGTTCAGTTCCAAACGTGAAGGTTGGCGCATCAATTCTGAGTTTCGATGGCGAGAGATGATTGCAATAACTTTCTCACCCATGATTACCGGGATAGTCTCCTCTTTGACCATCACTTCACCAAGAAGGTACGGCTCGGTATCCCTGACAATTTCTCCGTGAGAGAGCGCCTGATCGATATAGAAACGTTCGCCCCAGCTGATTTCATCACCAATAAGATCGTGAGCGAAAACTGTCGCTGCCGTTGTTGGTCGAATATGCGCTACCGCAATATAACCAGTTGGCCAGCTTGCATCATCTTTTCTTAGCGGTACCCATAGAACTAAATCTGCAAACGATAAATCCGATAGGAGTTGCCAATCTGCAACCAATTCACGCAGCGTGTGAATTTCCTCGGCCGAGGCAGGAGTTCTACCCTCTACGAATTCTTCAATTGAGCCCATCTTGAACTACTTCGCTAACCAATCGTTAATGCGAATTTCTACCTCTTGAGGCGCAAACCAAGTGAGGTCATCAGCATCATCGCCAACTTCAAAAATCGCTTCAACTTGCTTCCATTCAAGAGGCTTGAGTAAAGCCGCGGTTACCTCATCAAAGCCACCGAAGAATTCGGCAGGAACCTCAAA
>CAFBLZ010000021.1_pt1 | contig 12769 bp, 10 predicted proteins | sample 7268341 | NCBI WGS metagenome assembly CAFBLZ01 (sample SAMEA6814048, study PRJEB35770) | freshwater metagenome | biome: Freshwater; feature: Freshwater reservoir; material: water | place: Czech Republic | collected 2017-05-23 | depth 30m m
CCTGCGGGTCCTGAGCCAACTACCGCAACAGTTTTACCAGTTAGGCGATCAGGAATCATCGGCTTGACCGCGCCAAAGCCGAATGCTTCTTCGATGGTGCGAAGTTCAACCTGCTTAATTGTTACAGCGTCACGATTGATTCCAACGACGCATGCAGTCTCACATGGTGCAGGACATAGACGACCAGTGAATTCTGGGAAGTTATTTGTTGCATGCAAGCGATCGAGTGCATCTGATTTATAACCGCGCCACATCAAATCATTCCACTCTGGAATTAGGTTACCTAGTGGGCAACCGTTGTGACAGAACGGAATTCCGCAATCCATGCAGCGACCAGCTTGCTTCTGTAAATGTTCGAAGCTCTGTGGTTCGTAGACTTCTCGCCAATCTTTGATACGAACATCGACTGGACGTCGTTTTGGCGTCTCTCGTGGAGTTGTCATAAAGCCCTTTGGATCAGCCATTTGCTGCAACCTCCATTACGTATTGATCAACAGGTAAGCCTTCTTTAACCGCTCTCTCCATCGCCGCCATGACTCGTGCATAATCACGAGGCATTATGAGTGAGAATCTTGAAAGGCTTGAATCCCAATCAGCGAGAAGTTCAGCTGCAACCAGCGAACCTGTCTCTGCTGCAAAGTCTGAGACAGCCTTATGTAGGAGCTCTCTTTCATCTGTGGGTACCGCAAGAACGTCAACCATCTCGCCATTAACAAGGGCTGCATTTAAGTCAAGAACGAAAGCGCGACCACCTGACATGCCCGCTGCAATATTGCGACCCGTGCTACCAAGAATTACAACTGTTCCACCTGTCATGTATTCAAGGGCATGATCGCCAACGCCTTCGACAACCGCAGTTGCACCAGAATTGCGAACGCAGAAACGTTCGCCAACTAGGCCACGAATAAATATTTCGCCACCAGTTGCGCCATATCCAATAACGTTTCCGGCAATTACATTTTCGTGGGATAAAAATTTAGCATTTTCATCTGGACGAACTACGACGCGTCCTCCCGAAATTCCTTTACCAACATAATCGTTAGAGTCACCGAAGAGACGTATAACCATTCCGCGAGGAGTAAATGCACCGAGTGATTGGCCGGCTGAACCATGCAAGGTGATATCAATCGTTCCAGCTGGCAAACCTTCGGCGCCATACTTTCTAGTTATCTCTGCACCGAGCATTGTTCCAACGGTGCGGTTTACGTTGCGGACTGGAAGATCGATTGTGACCTTCTCCCTCTTGGTAAGTGCAGGGGCTGCCTTCTCAATCAATGTGTTATCAAGGGCGGCGGCTAGACCGTGATCTTGAGTTGTTGTGCAGTAGAGAGGTGAGTCAACATCTGGTCGCACTAATAACGGTGAAAGATCAAGACCTGCACTCTTCCAGTGATCAACCGCTCTCTTGGTCTCAAGGAATTCAACATGCCCGATCACTTCTTGCAAAGTGCGGAAGCCAAGTGCTGCCAAAATTTCACGAACTTCTTCTGCGATGTACTCAAAGAATGTTTCAACAAATTCAGGCTTTCCAGTAAAGCGCTTACGTAGTTCAGGATTCTGAGTAGCAACTCCAACTGGACAAGTGTCTAAGTGACAAACGCGCATCATGATGCAACCGGAAACTACTAGCGGAGCAGTTGCAAATCCATATTCTTCCGCGCCAAGCAGAGCTGCAATTACGACGTCACGGCCAGTTTTAAGCTGACCATCTGCCTGAACAACTATGCGATCGCGCAATCCATTGAGCAGAAGAGTTTGCTGAGTTTCCGCAAGACCGAGTTCCCAAGGGGCGCCAGCGTGCTTAAGTGATGTGAGAGGTGATGCACCTGTTCCACCATCGTGACCAGAGATCAATACAACATCAGCATGTGCCTTCGAGACACCTGCTGCAACTGTTCCGACTCCAACTTCTGCAACAAGCTTTACATGCACACGTGCATCCTTATTTGCATTCTTGAGATCGTGAATCAATTGAGCAAGATCTTCAATTGAATAAATATCGTGATGTGGCGGTGGTGAAATCAAGCCGACGCCTGGAGTTGAGTAGCGTGCCTTTGCAATCCATGGATAGACCTTGTTGCCTGGAAGTTGTCCGCCTTCACCAGGCTTTGCTCCCTGAGCAATTTTGATCTGAATATCGTCAGCGTTAACGAGGTAATTACTGGTTACACCAAAGCGACCAGATGCAACTTGCTTGATTGCAGAACGTTTTGAATCTCCGTTTTCAAGTGGGATAAATCGGATTGGATCTTCTCCGCCTTCACCGGTGTTGGACTTTGCTCCAAGTCGGTTCATGGCAATTGCAAGAGTCTCGTGGACTTCTTGTGAAACAGATCCATATGACATCGCACCAGTTGAGAAACGCTTCACGATTTCTGAGATTGATTCGACCTCATCAATTGAAATTGGAGTGCGCTCTCTAAATTCAAATAGGCCACGCAAAGTCATCAGTGCTTTGCTCTGATCGTTTACCTGCGTCGTGTAACGCTTGAATATGTCGTAGCGCTTGTTGCGCGTTGAATGCTGAAGCGCAAAGACGGTTTCAGGATTGAATAGATGCGGCTCGCCATCACGACGCCACTGATACTCGCCACCAACTGCAAGCTTCTTTGCACCAGGAATTTCGCCCCCTGGTGGATAAGCCAAGAAATGGCGCTTAATTGTCTCCTCAGCAATTACATCGAGATCAACTCCGCCCAGTCGTGATGTTGTACCAACGAAGAACTCATCGACAACATCTTGAGCGATACCAATAGCCTCGAAAACTTGAGCGCCGGTGTAAGAAGAAATTGTTGAGATTCCCATCTTCGACATTACCTTTAGAACGCCCTTACCGAGCGCCTTAATAGTGTTTCGAACCGCTTTCTCAGGAGAGATTCCAGAGATAACTCCTTGGCGAACTAAATCTTCAGCCGACTCCATAACCAAATATGGATTGACAGCTGCTGCGCCATAGCCGATGAGAAGTGCCACGTGGTGCACTTCGCGAACATCACCCGCTTCAACGATGAGTCCTACTTGGGTTCGAGTCTTCTCGCGGATCAAATGGTGATGCACTGCTGCTGTAAGAAGTAGTGATGGAATTGGACAATCTTCTGCATCGCCATCACGGTCTGAGAGAACAATTACGTGAGCGCCATCTTTAATAGCTTGCGAAACCTCGAGCTTTATTTCATCCAGTCGCGCACGAAGAGTATTGCCATCACCAGTCACTGGGAAAAGTCCGCGTACAACATGCGCAGCTAACTCTGGATATTCGTCATCAACGTTAATGTTGATGATTTTTGCGAGTTCATCGTTATCGATAACTGGGAATGCGAGTGAAATCTGCTTGCATGAATCTGGCCCAGGATCGAGCAAATTATGCTCAGGTCCAATTGAGCCACCCAGGCTTGTAACAAGTTCTTCGCGAATCGCATCGAGTGGTGGATTAGTTACTTGTGCAAAGAGCTGAGTGAAATAATCAAAGAGAAGTCGTGGCTTATTTGAAAGCGCAGCAATTGGTGAATCGGTTCCCATTGAACCAAGTGCTTCTCCCCCGGAACGTGCCATTGGGGCGATAATAATTTTGAGCTCTTCTTCGGTGTAACCAAATGCTTTTTGACGACGAACAACAGATTTGTGTGGATAAATAATATGTTCGCGTGATGGAAGTTCGGAGAGTTTGATCATTCCATCTTTAACCCACTGACCATAAGGAGCTGCATCAGCAAGTGAATCTTTAATATCGTCGTCTTCAATAATGCGACCTGATTCGATATCAACCAAGAACATCTTTCCAGGTTGCAGGCGGCCCTTACGTACAATCTTCTCTGCTGGGAAATCTAGAACCCCAACTTCCGAGGCAAGTACAACAAGTCCATCATCAGTTACCCAGTAACGTGAAGGACGAAGTCCATTGCGATCGAGTACAGCGCCAACTTGATGGCCATTTGTAAAAGTAACGCAAGCAGGTCCATCCCATGGTTCCATCATTGATGCATGGAAAGCATAGAAATCGCGACGCTTCTGCGACATGGTTGCGTGATTCTCCCACGCCTCAGGAATCATCATTAGAACGGCGTGCGGAAGTGAACGACCACCAAGGTATAGAAGTTCTAGGACTTCATCGAACGAAGCTGAGTCAGAGCCAGACATTTCTACGATTGGAAAAATGCGATCTAGATCTTCACCAAAGAGCTCGCTCTTAAGAAGGGATTCTCGCGCGCGCATCCAATTTCGATTTCCCTTTACGGTATTGATTTCGCCATTGTGAGCGATGAAACGGTATGGGTGCGCAAGTGGCCAAGATGGAAAAGTATTGGTAGAAAAACGTGAGTGCACTAGTGCTAGCGGAGAAACTACACGTTCGTCACTAAGGTCTGGGAAGAATTCTTCTAGTTGGCCGGTTGTGAGCATTCCCTTGTAAACAATTGTCTGAGATGACAAAGATGGGAAGTAAAGATCGAGTGAGTGCTCAGCGCGCTTGCGAAGACAGAATGCCCTGCGATCGAGCGCGAGATCGGTCTCGCCATTCTTTCCTGCTAGAAAAACTTGTACAAAATCAGGCATTACAGATACGGCAGTTTTACCGAGAGATGAAGAGTTAATTGGGAGTTGGCGCCAACCAAGAACAGTTAGGCCTTCCTCATTCGCTAGTTTTTCAATTTCTTTCTTGAGATCTTTTCCCTGAGCAATAAATGCAATTCCGGTTGCGTAAGCATTTTCAGCAGGGAGTGCGAAATCTACAACAGCGCGATAAAACGCATCTGGGACACGAATCAAAATACCTGCACCGTCACCACTATCTGGTTCGGCGCCTGATGCACCGCGATGTTCGAGATTTCGAAGTGCAGTAAGAGCTTTTTCTACAATCTCATGCGTTGCAACCTTGTTAAGGGTGGCAACCATCGCAACTCCACAAGCATCATGCTCGTTGGCAGGATCGTAGAGACCCTGTGGGGTTGGGAAATTAGATTGCAGCGACATATTGGTTCTCCGCATTCATGAATTATTCGAAGCGGGGACATCGATGGCCCGTGTAGGAAGGCATAGGGTAGCAAGGGCAACGGCGCGATGCCTACTTTTATTGCAGCCTTGCCGAGCGTATTTGGGGAAAATCTAAGCCACTGAGGCGTGAAAAAGTTGTCCAATGCCAGCGGTGATGGCCATGCCGAGGCATCCGCCGATGAGAACTCGCAGGGTCGGGATGAGCAACTTCGAGCCGGCTGTCTTCGCCCCGATTGCACCAGCAACCATCAAGCCAAGAATTGTGAAGGCAACAATTGAGAATGAGATTCCTTTAGAAGTTGGCACTAAGGCAGCAAGGAATGGAATGAATCCGCCGAGTGCGAAAGAGAGTGCTGAAGCAACTGATGCCTGTGTTGGTCGCGCCTTCGAATGTGGGTGATGTCCCAACTCATCCCGCAAGTGTGTGCTGAGGGCATCTTTTTCTGTAAGTTGAATAGCAACTTCGCGAGCAAGATTTTCATCGAGGCCACGCTCTTTATAAATTTCTACAAGCTCTTCGAGTTCGCCTTCGGGATCAATTGCTAAGTGCTGCATCTCTAAGAGGCGATCAGATTCTTCGATATCTGTCTGAGAACTTACAGAAATATATTCACCTACCGCCATAGAGAGAGCCCCTGCAGCAATTCCAGCAGCTCCGGTTGAAATAATAATTGACTTCGCATTATCTAAAGATGCACTTGCAGCTGCGACTCCAACCATCAATGACGCAGTAGAAACCAGCCCGTCATTTACTCCGAGAACAGCGGCGCGCAACCAACCGGCGCGGTGCCCCTTATGCTCCAGGTTACGGAGATACACATCTTCTAGACCCATATTTCTACCTTATCGTGAAGAGCGGGCAAATCTGCGGTAGAACGCCAGTGATGTCACACCTACCGCAATTGATACGAGTACATTCAGGCGTACTCCAGCAATATGGTGGGCATCATCGATACGAAGAAGCTCGATTCCCAGGCGGCCAAGGCAATAAGTAGCAACATAGAGCGCGAATATTTGGCCACCGGATAAATCCCTTCCAAGTTTTAGAAGTAAGAATCCGAGACCAACACACCAAATAGATTCGTATAAAAAAGTTGGATGAAATGTGGAGTACTCAAGAAAACCTGAAGGTCTCGCCCATCGTGGAACCTCAAGCGCCCAAGGTAGATCGGTAGGACGACCAAAGAGCTCGGCATTAAACCAATTCCCCCACCGACCAATTGCTTGAGCAAAGAGAATTCCGGGCGCAACGGCATCTGCAAAGTATCTAAATTGCGGAAGTTCTCGACCTTTACCAATAAATAAATAAGTGAGGTACGCGCCTAGGCCGCCGAGGGAGATTGCACCCCAGATTCCAAGGCCGCCCTCCCAAATTTTTAAAATTTCTCCTGGATGGCCACTGCTTCCGAAGAATCTTTCCGGAGTCGTAACGACGTGATAGAGGCGACCACCTAAGACTCCAGCAGGAACTGCAACTATCGCAATATCTCCTACAACGCCTTTTGCATCAGGAAAGGCAGCAACAAATCTCTTGTTACTGAGCCAAATTGCTATTGCAACACCGGTGATGATGCAGAGCGCATATGCATGAATAGTAATCGGACCAATTTCAACAACCGAAAACGTCGGTGTCGGAATTGAACGATTCATATTAACCGCGTTCTACAGCAGCTTTGAATTTATCGGCGCTAAAGTATTCGGTGTTTCGATCAATCTCTTTACCGCCAACATACACCGTTGGAGTTGATTGAACTTGGCTTTTTGCGCCAGCATCTGCAACCTTGTTGACCCAGCCTTCAAATTTTAAATCTTTAACACAACTCTTAAACGAGTCACTCTTTATTCCAACGCCATCTGCAATAGAAATCAGTTTCTCTGAACTCCACTCACCAGAATTTTCCGTCGCTGGTTGGTTGGCATATAAAGCAAAGTGGTAATTGACAAATTTGCCTTCTTCATTTGCACAAGCAGCTGCATTTGCCGCACGAACTGACTCAGTACCCAAGAAGGAAAGCGTGTGGAAATTCACGACAGCTTTCTTTTCAGTAATGAGTGAGTTGATGTACTCACCGTTAAGCGCCTCAAATTGGCGGCAGATCGGGCATTGAAAATCCTCATAAATATCTACAACCGGAACATTCTTAACTTCCGTGTTGTAAGAAATTGCGTAACCATTGTTTGCATCGATACCGGAAGGAGTGGCCTGAGATACGCCTTTACTTTTAGAGAGAACAGTTGGAACAATCATGATGGCGAGCACGATGATAACTACACCGATTACTAAATAACGGGTGAAATTATCTTTGCCTGGCTGTGAGCCATTCTTCTTCGATGACATCAACTTCCTCTTTCTTATATGTCTTGTCTAATTCCGGTTTAAAATTTTTAACAGGGTAAATATATGGGCTACTGGCCTCGAACACCGAGTGCAAGTTCGCGAACAAGGTGTGTTACGGCGGAAATACCTTCCTCCAGGGATGGGGCGTCGAGAATCGCCTTCACAAAAGCTGATCCCACAATCACTCCGTCGGCATAGGCCGCAACTTCGCGTGCTTGTTCGCGGGTTGAAACGCCGAGGCCGACAGATACTGGGAGATCAGAGACTGCGCGAATGCGTGAAACCAAATCTTCGGCCCCTGAAGAAACAGAAGCACGAGCACCTGTTACTCCCATCAAACTTGCTGCGTAAACAAAGCCACCGCAATTAGCAGTTACTTGCGCTAACCGTTTATCAGATGTACTCAGTGCTACAACATAGACGGGATTAATCTGCGAATGATCTGTTGCAGCCAACCAACCGGCGGATTCTTCAATTGTTAAATCTGGATGAATTACACCTGATCCGCCACGTGCGGCTATTGCTGACGCAAACTTTTCGACTCCATATTTCTCTATTGGATTCCAATAAGTCATTACCAGTGATGGCACGCCCGCATTGACCGCAACTTCAAGTGCATCAAGAACATCTTGAGCGCCAGTTCCATTTTCAAGTGATTTAACAGCGGCCTCTTGAATAGTTGGGCCATCCATAACTGGATCGCTATAAGGAAAACCGATTTCAATTGCATCTACTCCCCCATCGACGAAAGCTTGAATTACGCGATGACAATCTTTGATGGTCGGAAATCCTGCTGGAATGTATGCAACCAGTGCAGCGCGTTTTTCAGCTCGAGTCTTTACAAAGAGTTCTTCTAGTGGGGTGCTCATTACTTACCTGCTGGAGCATTGCCATCTAATGGAATACCGAAATACTCTGCCGCAGTCTGCACATCTTTATCTCCACGGCCCGAGAGATTTATAAGCAAAATTGCATCAGGGCCAAGTTCTTTGCCAACTTTCATCGCGCCTGCAAGTGCGTGAGCTGTTTCGATTGCAGGAATAATTCCTTCACTTTTACTGAGAATCGAAAATGCTTCCATAGCTTCTTTATCAGTGATCGCACGATACTCGGCGCGACCAATGTCATGGAGGTACGCATGCTCAGGGCCAACTCCTGGATAGTCGAGGCCGGCAGAAATTGAATGTGATTCGACAGTTTGACCATTTTCATCCTGCAAAACATAAGAACGAGTTCCATGTAGCACTCCTGGAGAGCCACCGGTAATTGTTGCTGCGTGACGCCCGGTTTCAACACCGTCACCGCCGGCCTCAAGGCCAATTAAGCGAACACCTTCATCGCTTATAAAGCGGTGAAAAATTCCAATCGCATTTGATCCACCACCAACGCATGCAAGAACTGCATCTGGAAGACGACCGGTTAATTGCAACACTTGTTCGCGAGCTTCTTCGCCAATTATTTTGTGGAAATCTCGGACCATGGTCGGAAAAGGATGAGGTCCTGCAACGGTTCCAAGAAGATAATGCGTATCTTCGACGTTTGTTACCCAATCGCGCATTGCTTCATTAATTGCATCTTTAAGTGTTCGTGATCCAGAGGTTACCGGGATTACTTGCGCACCCAGAAGCTTCATGCGTGCGACGTTGAGCGCTTGACGACGTGTATCTTCTTCACCCATATAAACAACACACTCGAGACCCATGAGGGCTGCTGCAGTGGCAGAAGCAACGCCGTGCTGGCCAGCTCCGGTTTCTGCGATGATTCTTTTCTTGCCCATTCGCTTTGTAAGAAGGGCCTGTCCTAATACATTATTTATTTTGTGACTACCTGTGTGATTGAGATCTTCTCGCTTCAAAAGAATGCGCGCACCACCCGCATATTGTGAAAAACGTAGCGCCTCAGTCAAGATTGATGGACGTCCGGTATAGGTGCGATGCAGTTCTGCCAATTCCTTTTGAAATTCAGGATCCTTTGCCGCTGCTTGATGTGCGGCATCTAATTCTTCAAGAGCTGCGATTAGCGCTTCAGGTACGAAGCGACCACCATAAGGACCGAAGTGACCCACGATCTCTGATATTTGCAGTGTGCTCATGCGCAAAGATTACCTTTACCGGCTAAGCGGTGCGACCCAGAAGTCGGTTGATTGCCTCACCAGCAGAGCCTGACTTTACGAGCGTTTCACCTACCAAAATAGCCTGCGCTCCTGCCTCTTGAGCAATCTGAACCTCTGCTCTCTCCGAAATCCCTGATTCAGCGATGCGAATTATGGAGTCTGGAATCTCAGGTATTAGAGTTGAAAAAGCAGAGAGATCTATCTCGAGAGTTTTGAGGTTCCTCGCATTTACACCAACAATACGTGGAGAAATTTCCAAAGCATCTTCAATTTCTTGGCGGGTATGCGTCTCAACCAATACCGCCATGCCGAGCTCGGTTGCTAAGTCGTAATAGTCTTTGAGTTGATTCTTTGAGAGTGCAGCCACTATTAACAAAACCATATCTGCGCCAGCTGCTCGCGCTTCTAGAAATTGGTATTCGTCAACCATAAAGTCTTTACGCAAGATTGGAATATCGATAGCAGAGCGAACCGCCACCAAATCCTCGAGTGATCCACCGAAGCGACGGCGTTCAGTAAGAACACTGACAACAGCAGCTCCTGCTTGCTCGTATTGGACAGCTAATGATCGTGGATCTGAAATTGCGGCTAGAGAGCCTTTGCTGGGAGAAGAGCGCTTTACTTCGGCAATAATGGTCATCGGATCTGCAAGAAGTCGAGCATGAGCATCAATAACTGGTTGCACTTGATCTAATTGCTCCCGCAATTGTGACAGCGGGAGTCTGCGGGCATTTAAATCTTCACGAACTCCCTCAATAATCGAATCTAGGACGCTCATTTATTTTCATCCTTGGTACTTGGATCGATTCCTCGATCAAGTGACTTCCATGGTGATAAATCAACAGCTTTCTTATCATCTCGCTCGTAACGTCCCGAAAGTCTCATCCGTCTACTAATGGAAATTGCAGCGATGGCAACCAAAATTATTGATAGATTTAACTTCCACATTATTTGCCACGCATCGCATTCGCTGTGTTAATGGCCGTTAAAACCGCAGCCGCTTTATTAATGGTCTCTTGATTCTCGCTCTCAGGATCTGAGTCTGCAACAACTCCAGCACCCGCCTGAACATATGCACGGCCATCTTTAATGAGAGCGGTTCGAATTGCGATACAGGTATCTATGTTGCCGGTGAAATCGAAGTAACCAATGGCTCCCCCATAAAGCCCGCGTCGAGTTGGTTCGAGACGCTCGATGATTTCCATTGCTCGTGGCTTAGGAGCACCTGACAAGGTTCCTGCGGGAAAGACCGAGAAAAGTGCATCAATCGGTGCCGCATCAATTGCAAGTTCTCCAATAACAGTAGAAACAATATGCATCACATGTGAATATCTCTCGATGTGCATGAAATCGATAACTTCAACCGACCCAGGTGTGCAAACTCGTCCAACGTCATTGCGACCTAAATCGACCAACATAAGGTGCTCTGCCCGTTCTTTGGGATCAGCTAGTAATTCTTCTCCGAGACGCACATCTTCTTCTAGCGAAGAAGAACGCTTGCGTGTTCCCGCAATCGGATGCACCATGACTTCGCGGTCAGTTACTTTAACAAGAGCTTCTGGACTGGAACCCACTACATCGACTCCGCCTTCAAATCTAAAGATGTACATATAAGGGCTTGGATTACTCAAGCGCAACGCGCGATAAACATCAAGTGCATCGGCGGTGACTACCGTTGAGAATCTCTGTGAAATCACTATTTGAAATGCTTCACCTGATCTGATTTCTTCCTTAGCGATTTCAACTTTGGCTCTAAATTCTTCGGCAGAAATATTGCGATCAAATACAGGTGGCAAAAACTCTGGTATTTCGCTGACATCTCCAGCAAGTGCGCTCTGCAAATCTGCATACATACGATCCAGGCGGGATTGTGATTCATAAAATGCTTCGTCAACGCGATCATCGGAGCCATCCCAATTTATCGCATTGGCAATCAAGGTCACCGTTCCATTGCTGTGATCCATTACTGCCAAATCACTAGTGAGCATAAATGCAATTTCGGGAAGCTTCAGATCATCAATTGCAAGATTGGGAAGAGTTTCAAGACGGCGCACCGCGTCATAGCCCATGTAGCCAACTAACCCACCTGTGAGTGGTGGGAGGCCTTCGATTACTGGCGTCTTTAGATGTGCAACAGATTGCTTGAGCGCATCAAGTGGATTCATATCGCGCGGCACTCCAGCTGGAGGTATGCCGAGCCACTCTGCTTTTCCGTTACGTTCTGTCAAAGTTGTTTGACTGCGAACACCAATAAATGAATAACGCGACCAGACTCCACCATGCTCGGCAGACTCTAAAAGAAATGTTCCCGGATTGTTTTTCGCTAATTTTTTATATAAACCAAGTGGAGTTTCGCCATCTGCAAGCACTCGGCGATAGACCGGAATAACATTGTTGTTTCGAGCGTATCCACGAAATTCTTCAAGATTCATTTATTGATCACCAAGAGAGGTGTGAAAACAGGTGTGATCGCCGGTATGACAAGCCGCGCCGGTCTGTTCAACTTTTAACAAAAGCGCATCCCCATCGCAATCTAGGGCAATTGAAATCACTTTCTGTGTGTGGCCCGAAGTGGCGCCTTTCTCCCAGAGCTCGTTGCGACTGCGCGACCAATAAGTCGCCCGCCCTGTTTCAAGAGTGATAGCCAATGATTGATAGTTCATATATGCCAGCATCAATACTTCGCCGGTCTGTGCATCTTGGGCAATTGCAGGAATAAGTTCAACTCCAGCTTTAAGGAGCGCACTCACCTGCGCCGAAAGTTCAATTGCCATGGTCATATTCTGCCTTAGGAGTGGGCTGTCTTGCGCACTGGATAGCCATGATCATCCAGATAACGCTTGATATCTCCGATTCGATGGACCCCAAAGTGAAATATTGACGCTGCTAAAAGAGCATCGGCGCCTGCATCAAGAGCTGCAGCAAAATCTTCTTGACTTCCCGCGCCACCACTTGCAATTAGGGGAACTTTAGACACTGCACGAACAGCTTTAATCATTCCAAGGTCATAACCTGCTCGAGTGCCATCAGCATCCATTGAATTTAGTAAAATTTCTCCGATGCCCAATGCGCATGCCTTCTCAACCCAAGCAATGGCATCTAATCCAGTACTTTCTCTGCCTCCGTGTGTAGTGACTTCAAATCCAGATTCGGTTCGAGCACGACGTGCGTCAACTGAAAGAACCAAAACCTGCGAACCGAATCGATCTGCAATTTCTGCAATTAGTTCGGGGCGGGCGATTGCAGATGTATTGATTGAAACTTTATCGGCACCTGCTCGCAACAAGCGATCGACATCTTCAACCGTGCGTATTCCTCCACCGACAGTC
>CAFBLZ010000022.1_pt1 | contig 12685 bp, 12 predicted proteins | sample 7268341 | NCBI WGS metagenome assembly CAFBLZ01 (sample SAMEA6814048, study PRJEB35770) | freshwater metagenome | biome: Freshwater; feature: Freshwater reservoir; material: water | place: Czech Republic | collected 2017-05-23 | depth 30m m
ATCTGTCAGGGTTTACATTGAATACGGCTATAGCAAGAGCACAATTTCTGGAAAAACTTCAACGCTTAATATTTCTAAAGGCTCAACGCAGAACATATCTTTATCAAATCTGAAGGCAAATTCCTTGGTTTATTACAAAGTAAAATATGCCGTTGGAGCGAGCCAAAAATACTCATCGCTTACACAAAGGAGCGTCAAAACGGCCAACGCCGAAGTACTTTCTTCAACAACATTTGCAATCCAAGCAGATCCTCACATGGATGATAATTCAAGCGCGGATGTCTATGAAAGCACTCTGAATCAGATTGTTGCAGCATCTCCTGCATTCTTAATGGATCTTGGAGATATTTTCATGGTCGACAAACTACCGAACAAGAGTGAGGGAAATATTCGAGGTCGGTTTGAACTAATGAAGGGGTATTACCAAAAGCTAGGAAGTATTCCGCTGAAAATATGCCTAGGTAACCATGATGGAGAGCTGGGTTACAGCAGCTTTAACACCAAGAAATATCGAAAAGAGTACTTCCCTGAGCAAACAGGAGAGCTCGCCTATTACTCATTTACTGGCCTAGACCAATTACACGTAGTACTAGATCCATTTACCTACACAATGAAGAATCCAACACCAGCGGGCTGGGAATGGACCCTCGGAAAAACTCAATACGACTGGCTAGTCGAAACTTTGAAGAATTCAAAGGAGAGGCATAAGTTCATTTATATTCACCATTTATTAGTTGGCGATCCAACCTCTCGAGGAGGCGTGGAAATCGCTATGAAAAATGAGTGGGGTGGCAAGAATAATGATGGAACATTTGGTTTTGAAACAAATCGACCTGGATGGGGTAAGCCGATACATCAGCTGTTGCTTGACTATAAAGTTGGGTTTGTTTTCAAGGGACACGATCACCTTTACGTGAAGCAGGAACTTGATGGAATTATTTATCAAACCGTTCCGCAACCGAGTCATCCTGGCAATAAAATTAATGTAAATCAATATGGCTATACATCCGGAAAGGGTGTTGGCGGATCTGGATTCTTAAAAGTTTCTACAAGTGGAAATCAAGCAAAAGTTGATTTCATCTTGTATGACGGGCAAGTAGGCGATACTTACGTTAGGACCTTTGAACAGTGAGAAGACTTGTTGCTCAAGCAATTTCGATACTCGTGATAGCGGTACCTTCGCCCACGCACGCAGTTGTAGGTAAGAGCATCGCCTTTCAAGCTGAAGTATGGGCTGATAATTGGTTTGCGCTCTATGTGAATGGAAAGAAAGTGGGCGAAGATTCAGTTCCGATAACCACTGAAAAATCATTTAATAGCGAGAAAATCAAATTCTCTGCCACCTATCCATTAACTATTGCGGTAATCGCTAAGGACTTTACTGAAAATGCTTCAGGACTCGAGTACATCGGAAAGTCCAATCAGCAGATTGGAGATGCAGGGATAATCCTTCAGATTAGAGAGGTTGTTTCTGATCGAGTTATCGCCAAAACTGCGCATGACTGGAGAGTTCTTGCAGTCAGCAAAGCTCCTCTCAACCCTGAGTGTGTGACATCCACCAACCCAAGCAATGACTGCAAATCATCAAATACGAAGATGCCCTCTGCATGGTCTTCTCCTAGTTATAAGGACACATCATGGAAGTTTGCAACTGAGTTCTCCAAAGAGACAGTAGGAGTAAAAGATGGATACTTTGATTTCACTTGGACCCCTTCTGCATCGCTGATTTGGTCTTCAGATCTGAAGCTAGACAACATAATTCTTCTTCGCAAAGTAATAAAGGCGGCACCAACAGTCGCGACTTCCAAATCTCTTATGTTGAGTAGCCCCGATTTCAAGGATGGTGGGGCGCTTCCAAAAGACTTCACTTGTGATGGGAACGGGATATCGCCATCATTTAGCTGGTCCAATGTTCCGGCCAATGCTCAATCTCTTGTACTGATTATGGACACGATCCCCGGCCCATTGCGTCCCGGCGAAGTGGAAGTCGAAAAACATTTCTATTTCACTGTTTTTAACATACCCAAAACAGCAACAGCCATTTCTGCGGGTGCTACAAATATCGGAACACTTGGGCAAAATTTCCAAGGCAAAACTCTCGGATATGCACCCCCATGCTCACAAGGCTCTGGCTCCAAGAAGTACTCGACATATTTATATGCGTTAACTTCAAAGCTAACAATCTCCCCCCAAGACGCAACTGAGGGAAATTTACTTAATGCAATGACAGGATATGTGATTTCTTCCGCACAGCTTGATGTATTTTATTCTCGCGCATAAAAGTCCTATCTCTAGTCTCTAGGGCGATTCATCTTTTATACTTTATACATGACTGAAAAGAAGGTTCGCTCCGAGATTCTCGAAACTGGTAATCCTAAGATTAAATCTGCACGAATTATTATTCAGGCACAACCATCAGCAGTTTTCTCTATTCTTAATAATCCTAAGAGACATAGAGAGATTGACGGAAGTGCAACCATCACAGCGAATATAAGCGGACCTGATGAATTAACCCTTGGTTCCAAATTTGGGATGAAGATGCACCTTGGCATCAATTATCAAATTCTTAACATAGTTGTTGAGTATAAGAAGGATGAGCTAATTGCTTGGCGACATCTCGGTAGATGGAGATGGCGATACGAGCTAGTCGATCTTGGAAATGGCTCAACCGAGGTAACTGAGACTTTCGATGGCACGTACGCTCCGGGAATTGCACAGATATGGCTAAACTTTCGTAAGGCTTATCCGTGGACTCAGCTAGCAGTTGCAAAAACTTTAGTTCGCCTGAAGGAAGTGGCTGAAGCTAAATAATTGTTTAGCGCTGAACTCGGGCACTTCCGCCGCCGGCGAGTTTTTCAACCTCTGCACGGCTAGCCATTGATGTATCTCCTGGGGTAGTCATAGCAATTGCGCCGTGAGCTGCCCCAAGATTTACTGAGTTCTGCAAGCTTTGCTCTGACAACAACCCAAAGACCAAACCTGAAGCAAAACTATCTCCACCGCCAACGCGATCCCAGATTTCTAGACTCTTCCATTTTCTGGATTCCACTAAGCCGGTTTCTCGTGACCATGCGATTGCTGACCAATCGTTATCACTAGCCGAATTAACTGATCGCAGGGTTGTTGCAATAACTTTAAAGTTTGGAAAAACGCTTACTGCATCTTCAATCATTGTCTGAAATCCGTCAATCTCAAGATTAGTAAAATTGGCATCCATGCCTTTAACCGAAAAGCCAAGTGCTTCGATAAAGTCTTCTTCGTTACCAATCATGACATCTACATATTTGGCTAGCCGACGGTTTACTTCTTGAGCTTTCTCTTTTCCTCCAATATCCTGCCAAAGACTTGGCCGGAAATTCAGGTCGTAAGAAATTATCGTTCCATTTTTACGCGCAGAAATCATCGCCTCTTCGACTACATCTGGAGTCGAATCCGAAAGTGCTGCAAAGATTCCTCCGGTGTGAAACCAGCGAACTCCTAATTCTCCAAATATGTGATCCCAGTCAATATCGCCTTTTTTCAACTGCGATACAGCAGTGTGACCGCGATCAGAAACACCAAGGGCTCCTCTTACGCCAAATCCGCGCTCGGTGAAATTCAGTCCATTTCTTACTTTACGTCCCACTCCGTCGTATTTTTCCCACTTGATAAACCTTGGATCGACTCCACCTTGAAGGATTAGGTCCTCAATAAGAAGTCCAACATCATTCTGTGCCAGTGCAGAAACAATCGCAGTTTTATATCCGAAAACTTTTCGCAGCCCGCGGATAACGTTGTACTCTCCCCCACCCTCCCATGCATCAAAGTGCCTAGCAGTGCGAATACGAGTATTTCCTGGATCAAGTCGAAGCATAACTTCACCCAAAGCAAGAGCAGCAAATTCGCATTTCTCGCTGGACTTGATTTCCAAAATGTTATTCAAAAGTGACCCCAAACTTAACTAGAAAGCGATTTGATATAAGAGACCGCTTCACGAGTTAATGAAGTAATTGCTGAGAAATCTCTACTCGCCAATAGCTTTTCATTTACAATCCAAGAGCCGCCAACTGCTAAAACTTGTGGAACTGCGAAATAGGAATCAACATTTGAAAGATTTATCCCACCTGTAGGAATGAACTTCATATCGTGGAACGGTGCGACTACTGCCTTTAAATACTGTGCGCCCCCGAGAGCTTCTGCTGGGAAGAATTTCAATTCGTTAAAACCCAAATCTCGAGCTCGCTGAATTTCAGTGGGAGTCGCAACTCCAGGAAAATATGGCACAGCAGAGCGATCACATTCATCTACGACTGCAAGGCTAAGCCCCGGAGAAACCATAAATTGAGCACCAGCCGATTGGGCTTGGTCTGCATCTCCGGGTGATAAGACTGTTCCTGCTCCAACACAAAAATCAGGGTCTTCAGAGATAATTCGAATGATTTTTAGCGCATTAGGTGTTCGTAGTGTTATTTCGGCAGTGTAAACACCACCCTCTTTTAGCGCTTCGCGAAGCGGCTCTGCCTGACTAACATCGTTGATGATGACAACTGGCATTAACTTTTGTTTTGCAATGGCGAACATCGATCGCCCCGGAATATTCATGCTCAGATAGGTCATTTTATACTCGAGGTAGCAAACCGAACTGTTCGCGCGCACTCGGAGCAAGTGTTACACCAATTCCTGGTTGATCGTTAGAGATGACGCGTCCATCTTTCACATTGAGTGGATTGGTAAGGAAACCTTCCCAACCTAATCCCCCGTAAGCATCCACTTCAATAAGTGGCGCATTATCACAACTCAAAATCACGTTGAGGCCTGCAGCTAATCCGATGCCCGTTCCTGAAGAACACGCAATATGTGGAACCAGCTTGAGGTTCCAAGAACTAGCCATATCACCAATTCTCTTAAGTTCAGAGATTCCGCCAACGCTTGCAGCATCTGGCTGAATGTAATCAAATGGCAGTCTTGCCATTAAATCAATGTACTCATAACGAGTAAGCAAACTTTCGCCGCCAGCCAATGGCAAATCAACTCTATCTGCCAACCAAGAATGATCATTTATGTATTGGGAAAGGCTGTGCGACATGATTGGTTCTTCTAGCCAGAAAACACCAAGATCTTGAAATTCTTTCGCAAGCGCAAGTGCGCCTCTGCGGTCATAACACATATTGGCATCGACCATAAGATCAATTGAATTACCTACAGCTAATCTGACATCAGATACCAAGCTAACAGCACTCTTTATATTGCCATCAACGCGTAATTTAATTGCCGTATATCCATTTTCGACCGACTGTATTGCTTCTTGAACTGCCAAATCTGGGCGCTTGAAAGACGGCGCATAATAAGCGCGCACTGAACTTTGAGCTGTTCCAAGAAGTCGATGAACCGGCTGAGATGTTATTTTCCCAAGGAGATCCCACAAGGCGATATCAATTCCACTTAATGCGTATGTCTCAATACCTCTACGGCCCCACATATGCGTTGCGCGCATCATGTCATGCCAAAGTGCGGAGATATCTTGTGGGTCGCGACCAACAATCATGGGCCCTAATTGATTATTGATTAATGGACCGACTGTTGAGAAGTACTCAGATGAGAATCCCGCTTCGCCTATTCCAATTAGCCCTTCATCGGTTCTTACCTCAACTATGACGCCGCCCTTTGTGCTTACTGACATCGCGCCCCATTGGAGGTTCTCTTCCAGTGGTAAACCAACTGGATAGGCTACAACGCTCTCGATCTTCATTCTCTACTTCTCCAATTCCCTTTTAGTAATTCTTCATGTCCTTGCATGCTCTTAAAAAATCAATTCTCAGAAACTAACCTGCAAATTGGTGGGTTTATCCACCACTCAACTGAATTCAGTTAGCAAGCAAAGATTTGTAAGACTACTTTTTTAGTTGTAAATTCCTTCAGACTTAATTGGTACAGGAAAATCACTTTGATTAGCTAGAACTGGAATCAAGTCGCCCCAGTTGTATTCACCAGTGAATTTATCTGCCGTCGTATAAGTACCGTCCATGGTGTCTTTTAAACTCTTTGGGCCATCAAAACCAATTACTTTCCAACCCATGTGATCTTTATTGCCACCATAAACAGGGTCTGCATAAAAACCTTGCTTAACATGAAGACAGATTGCTGGCCAAAATGGAAGGCCGTCATCTGAAACAAATTGGAAGAAGGTGGTTGCAGGTTCTGTCGTTCCAAGGTTTACGGCGCCAGGTTTTGGTTGGCCGGAGACCTTTACGAGAACTGCATCTTGAGAATCGTTATCCAAAGCAACGAATTTCTTTGAATAACTGCTCGCGCTGACTTCGTCAACAAGGCGCAATCCCTCTCGATAAACATTCTGCAAGTCAGTGATTCGAGCACGCCATGAGTGAGCATGCTTTCCATCAATTTCTAAGAATCCACTGCCGTCTGCCGAGGCGAAAATATAACTAATTCCCGATAGATAGCGATCGATAAAGACAACAGCTCTAGCTTCTTTAGCACCTGGGTCGTGATCAGTAGGAATGATTCGCGCAGCGATCGCTTCGACTGTATCCCATTCGTGCTTTGTGAAAAAGAGCGGTTCATTTGAATCTGGATTGACAGGTTCGAGAATTGTCTTCCAGTCTGCTTTTGAACTCATTGTGCTTTCCTTTCCTTGAATTCTTACTTAGGTTGCTCGAGACGCATTTCGCGTCCCTTGAGGTAGTAATCAGCAATGTAATCTGAGCATCTCCAGGCATTAGCCATCATGGTTAGCGTTGGATTCACACCTGTTGCAGTTGGAAAACCTGATCCATCTAGAACAAAGAGATTCTCGACATCGTGTGACTGGCACCATTCATTAAGTACTGATTTCGCTGGATCAAAGCCCATGCGCGCAGTTCCGTGTTGGTGACAAGTATTTCCTGTCATTTGATCGAGATAAACAGGGATGGTCTTTCGAGCTCCTGCCATCTCAAGAATTTCAACGTTCTTATCCACTTGCCACTTACCCATTGCAACGTCATTTGCATGCGCCTTGTGAGTAATGCGAGCGACTGGAAGACCCATGTAGTCCTTAACATTTGGATCGAGATCAACACGATTCGACTCTTGTGGCAAGTCGTGAAGAATCAGACCAATTTTCATCGCATGGCTAAAGAATGTTCTGTCGGAATCCTTAAGGGCTTGACCCCAGAGCGGACGACCAGGGAAAACCATGTTAATTGGATGACATGTCTGCGAAGCCGCAGTAATACTTCCGCCAATATATCCACGGCTCTCATCGGTCTCGTAGAAGTCCATAGTTCCGCCACTGATGTAATTTCCAGCCCATCCATAAACAGGATCATCGATATCTTTATCGAAAAATCCAATTGCGAATAAGTACTCGTGGAATGTTGCATTCTTTCCAACGAGACCAGATGAGTTACCAATTCCTTCTGGGAACTGTGAAGACTTTGACATCAACATAAGACGCGCAGATTCAATAGCTCCCAAAGTGAGAATTACAACCTTTGCATCTTGCTGAATCTCAGCACCGTCTTCATCAACATAGATAACACCTGTGGCTTTGCCATCTTTGCCAACAATGACTTCACGGACGAAAGCTTCAGATCTGAGTTCAAAGTTACCAGTCGCAATTGCCTCCGGAATAAAGGTTGTCGCAGTGTTTGAACGCGCACCACTTGGATCACCATATTGATTCCAAAAGCTTGTGCGGTTAAACGGATTGCGCCCCTTATGACCATTAGTCACGCTTGCATGTGGGATTGGGAAAGCATTGATTCCCATCTTGTTACATGCATCGTAGAACTTTTTACCCCAACGAGTTGGAGGCAGAGGCATGCTTGGATAAGGCTTGCTTCTGAATGGTTCTGTCTTATCAGCACCAGCAATACCTGATACACCAAATTCCCACTCAATTTTTGTTAAGTACGGTTCAAGATGATCGTAACGAAATGGCCAATCTGCCAAACTCGCCCCATCAACATCGCCATGCAAAGAACGGAGCATGAAGTCGGATTCACGCGGACGCGGAACCCAGCCAGCCCAGTGATTAGTTCCACCTCCAACGAGCTGAGGCGTCATTGAAAATGGATACGGCTCTGCAACTTCGGACTCGCTACGACGAACAGTACGAGGAGTCAGTTTTGAATCAGGCCACATGTAGTTTCGGTTAATAAACTTCAACTCATCGCCTGAATAATGCTTATCGTTCTTGAGCCAAGGACCGCGCTCAAGACCAACAACCTTCAAACCTGCTTCACTCAATACTTTTGCAGCTGTTCCGCCATTAGCACCTAAGCCGACGATTACGACGTCTACGGGCGCTGGCTTGATCTTTGGTGTCATTATGAAATCCCTTCTCGCTTACTTTTCGAAGTACCCGATGATTGCTTTTGTGAAAGCTGGTAGATCTGGCGGAGTTCTAGATGTGATTACATTTCCATCTACAACTGCCGCTTCATCTGATACCCAGATTCCACCTGCATTAACAACATCGTCTTCAATAGGTGCGTAACCGGTTACTCGACGACCTTTCACCGCTCCGGCTGATGCCAGTATCCAGCCACCATGACAAATGGCGGCGGTCATTTTGCCTTGCTCATAAATTCCCTTGACCAAATTGATCATTGGCTTATGAAGGCGCATGTTGTCTGGTGCAAATCCACCAGGAACAATTACGCCATCAAAGTCGTCAGGTGAAACCTCCGAAGCAGATGCATCTGCATCCATTGGATACTCCTCTTTGCTCAGATATGACGTCTTGGTACCGCTACCAATGACAGTCACCTTCGCTCCTGCTTCAGTTAAACGAAGATACGGATACCAACCTTCTAGGATTTGGTATTCGTCTTCAATCATCAGTGCAATCTTCTTGCCTTGAATGCTCATTTTGGTTCCTTTCGACTGTTTTCAGAGAATTATGAATTGGCTATTTATTAGACAAGCTGCGGAAGAATCTCGGTGCTCAAACGAACATCACCGTGATTTGCCTGAATGTTTCGAAGTGCTTCCCAGTGCTGTCCATAACCATCAGGCTGGTTCTCAAGTGAAGCTGGAATTGCTGCAGTGGTATCAGCCAAACAGACAACCTTGATATCTTGGTTAGCTCCATCAATTGCAGTTGTGAGCATGCAATTTGCTGTTGATACGCCTGCAATAATCAATGTGTCTGCGCCTGCACGCTTCATGTACTCATTCAAAGGTGTTCCATAGAATGATGAGAAACGGTGCTTCTTCATGATTGGCTCGCCTGGAAGTGGAACAAGGTTTGAATCAAGTTCGTCTCCGCCATGGCCCCAAGATCCTGGGAAGTTCATCAAATCAACGCCCCACTTCTTATCTGCATAGCCAGCGTCTTTTCCATCTTCGCGCAATCCCCACATTGACCAAACAACTGGAATTCCAGCTTTGCGAGCTGCGTTAAGAACATTTAGCACTGGCTGTACGACATCAGCACCTTCAGGGGCGCCACCAATACTTGGGATATACATAGCTCCACCCTTTGATACGCAGGCATGCTGCATATCCAGAATGAGTAGCAGTGACTTCTTTGGATCAATCTTGTCAACAATCATGTTGGAACGATTAATGACCTTATCGATATTCTTATATGTGTAATCTAGTGATGACATTTTCTCTCCTTGTAAATGATTAGTGATTAATTACTTCTTTTTAGCTTTACTCTTCTTTGCATCTAGCTTGTTAATTTCTTTAACTAAGTCTTTTTCAGCAAATTGCAAGTGTGCGTAGGCTTCCTTTTTAGCAACTGCCTCATCTTGGGCGATGATTGCTTTAAGGATTCGAAGGTGACCTTCGTGAGCGTGAGCCATACGATTTTCGAATGAGATAACTTTCTCTGAGTAAATCGCGTGGTGCGGTGTGACCTGTTGATAAATCTGAATAAAAAGACGATTTCTTGTTGCGGCCGCGATCAAGGAGTGAAATTGTGAATCCAGTTTCACGAATTCTTCCGTCGTTATTCCAGGTTTAGAGGCTTCTTTCAAGACAGCTTTCATATCTTGAATATCTTTAGTTGTTCGCCGTATAGCAGCCATTGCTGCACCAGCGGGTTCAACTGCGTACCGAACATTGAATAGTTCGAGTGCGGTGACTTCTCCGGCAGAAAGCAATGACATGCTTTTTGCAGATTGCTCACTTTGATCTGAGACGAAGGTTCCAACACCGTGCGAGCGCACAATGATGCCGAGGGTTTCTAACTTGCTAATCGCTTCACGCATACTGCTGCGACCCACACCGAATTGCTCGGCTAAATCGCGTTCGGAAGGAAACTTACCCTCGGCACCAAAGTGGCCTGATCGAATCAAGCTTTCAAGCTGGGCCGCAACGGCGTCAGAAAGTTTCAATTGCTTTACGGGAACTACCCCTTTATTTTCTGTCGCCATTGCGTCTCCTAAGATTCGATCTTTACTTGTGTTTAGAACTTTTACTTGCCGTACTTACGTGTTGTAGCAAGTGCCCACTCAGCATATGCCTGGTGCCACTGATAGTTCGTCTTATCGACAACCTGAGTTGGGTTATTGATAATCTGAGTTACGGTTTGACCAAGTGCGACTGTTGAGAAGATGGCTTCGATCAAGTTTTGACCCTGATCAATTCCACCGATATCGACTGTTGCAGTTAATTTTCCAGCAGCGATGGCTTTAAATCCAGAGACAAGTCCGTCAGCGCCGATAGTCAAAATTCCAGTCTTGCCGTTCCAGTGCTTGAGACCAGCGGCATCAATTGCTTGTGAAGCGCCCAGTGCCATTTCCTCATTCTCACCGTAGATTGCATTCACATCTGGATACTTTGTTAGAAGGTCCTGAGCTGCAGTGAATCCCTTATCGCGGACATATCCACCATCGGCTTCTCCTACAACTTTAATTCCAGGGTTCTCTTTAAGGGCCTTATCGAAACCAATCTTACGGCCGCGAGTCCAGTCAGAGCCAGAAGGTCCCCAAATTTGAAGGATCTTTCCTTTTCCGCCCAAGGCTTGAGCCAAATATGTTCCAGCAAGGTAACCAGATTGCCAACGGTTGTCATAACCGATATTTGAAACGGTTTCGAGCTGAGATTCTGGGTAGAGCTCAGCTGGTTGATTAAACTGAAATACCTTAAGTCCCTTTGAGTTTGCGGTCTTGTAGAGGTCCTGCACTGTTGCAAAGTTTGCACCAGTACATACAGCAATTGCGTCAAAGCGACGGCTGATCCAAGACTGAACGATTCCTAGAGTTCCTTGTACTGCGTTGAAGTCTCCAACTGGTGCTTGGCGTTCCCAAACCCACTTAACTCCAAAACGCTTTTCGAACTCTGCCATTTTGCGCCATGCGGCATTTTCGATCTGTGTGAAGTTCTCAGACAAAACCGGTGGTGTAAATCCAACTTTAATTGTTCTTCCCTTAACAATTGCGCGGATTGCCTTATCTAGCTTTACATCGGTAGTTCCGCCCAATGCTGAAGCGGGTGAAGCACCCAAAAATTGAGCTGCTCCTATTCCGGCACCGACAAGTGCCGAAGTACGTAGTATCGAGCGACGAGAAACATCAGCATTTCTCTCCATTCCAACGTTTTCTTCCATTCCATACCCCTCAACTGCTCTATCTCTCAGATTCATCCCAGTTGATTCATCTGAGTTTTGTTTAGTGACTCCTAAACAAAAATTTTACGTGCCGTCGTTTCTCCGTCGATTCAATTTTCGACCGAATTCACTCGATGCACGATTTGCTAGTACTGCGCCAATAAGAACTGTGCCGATCACAATTGCTTGCCAGCTAGATGTAATGCCTACTAAATTGATGATGTTGCGAGTCAAAGTGAGAGTAAGGGCACCAATAAGCGCGCCAATTACGCGACCTTTTCCTCCCAGTAGCGAAGCTCCGCCAATCACTGCGGCAGCAATTGCGCTAATTTCATAGCCTTTGCCAATTAGTGGTGGGATTGTTGTTGTTCGTCCTGCGATATGAATTCCTGCAATTGCCGCAAGGAACCCACTTATTGCGTATGCAGCAATCTTCATTGCATCAACACTGACTCCGGCATTTCGAGCCGAGACAGGTGAGCTACCAACTGCATAAAGCTTGAGTCCAAATTTAGTTCGCTTTAGGACAATACCAACGACTATTGAAATCACTACAACAACAATCATTGGAATTGAAATTGGACCCGCAATCTTCTTGAGTCCGCCGATGTAGTAATAAGCATCATTCATGTAACCAAGAATTGGAACACCTTGTGTCCAGAGCAAGATGAATCCTTGTCCAATACCTAGCATCGCTAAGGTCGCGATAAAGTCTGGAATACCTAGCTTTGTAATTAACAGACCATTAATTAATCCGATTCCTGCACCGATTGCTAATGCACAGACAAAAGCAACTCCCATGTTCATTCCATAGGAAATGAATTTGCCTGCAACTCCAGCGGTCACTGCCATCGTTGAACCTACAGAAAGATCCAAGCCGCCCGCAATCAGGACTACTGTCATGCCGATAGCCAGAAAGCTCACTGTCATCATTGCATTGATAATGTTTGTGACATTTCCACTTGTAGCAAAACTTGGCTCAAGTATTGTCATTAAAACAATTGCAATTAAAAGTAGCGCAACGATTCCAAATGATTGATCTTGCAAGACTCTATTTCGAAGCGAGCCAGATGATTTTTTGACCGAGATATCAAGTGTCATAATGAAACCTTCTTATCGGTACGAGCCTGAACAAAAGCTTCG
>CAFBLZ010000023.1_pt1 | contig 12631 bp, 10 predicted proteins | sample 7268341 | NCBI WGS metagenome assembly CAFBLZ01 (sample SAMEA6814048, study PRJEB35770) | freshwater metagenome | biome: Freshwater; feature: Freshwater reservoir; material: water | place: Czech Republic | collected 2017-05-23 | depth 30m m
AAGGTGTTGGAGCAGGTGGGACTGGAGGTTGCGGAACTTCAATAACTGGTTCTGGGGTAGGAGTTGGGCTCGGTGTAGGTGTTGGTGTCGATGTTGGTGTTGGTGTAGCAGTTGGTGATGGCATAGCGGAAGGTGTTGGAGTTGGAGAGGCGGTCACCGAAGGCGTAGGAGTTGGAGTTGGCTTCTTAGTTGAAGTTGGGGTTGGCGTGGGCTTAGCAGTGGGTTTCTTTGTTGGCGTTGGAGTAGGTGAAGGTTTTGGTGCAACGTAGAGTGCCCACTTTAATTTTCCAGAAATTGATGTGCACTTATATTTAGTGCCCTTTAGATTGGTGATTTGATTCTTGGTCTTGCACGGCAGATTCTTGCCAACAGGGGTCGACGGTGCCCCAACTGCGCTAGAAACAAATGAACCTGTGCCAAATCCCAACGCCGAAATAAGGATAAGTGCAGTTATTAAGCGACCTACCCTCAACTTGTGAAGGGACTCAGAGAACACTTATTTCACTTGGCTAGAGGCAGCAGTGAATACAGTGGTTGATCCAGCTGGATTCTTCTGTGTAACAGATGCACGTAAGTAATATCCCTTAAGCACACTTACGACGCTGATCTTGCTACCCGACACAACAGGAAGCTTCACGCATCCAGATGGTGTCTTTGTAGCAGCAGCGCCAGCGCTCTTGCATCGATACCAAGCGATTGTTGCTGAGGCGTTACCAGAGTAACTCCACTTGCCGAGTGAGACTGAAATTTCGCTACCGATCTTTGCAGTCTTTGAAAGAGATGGTGCAGTTACATTCTTAGGAGCCTTGTTATCTCCAAATACAACTGGTGCATCATTTTTGTCAGAGGTATCAATCGGTCCGGTTGGAGCAACGCCACCAGTTGGCTGAATTCCTCCGCCACCAGTTGTGCCACCAGTTGTACCTGTCGTTGCAACAGGAAGTCCGGTTACGTAGTGCACTTCAAGAATATCTACATCTTGAATTTTCTGAACAGACCAAGAAGGAGTGCGCGCTGCGTAATTTGCGTAGGTACCTGTGTAGAGAAGCGCTTGAAGATAAACAGATCCTGTCGGAGGACTTGATTTGTCAAAAGGAGGAGCTTCTGCAGAAGCCGCAGTGTCATTATTTTGAAGTGTGTAAGTGACATCGCCATTTGCATCAGTGGTTAATGGAATATTGACTCCATCTTGCGCTCCTGAATACGCCAACAGCACTGGCTTGGAATTCATATCTGTAACATTTGCTGTTCCACCTGAATACGCAGGATTAAGAATTAGCGTGACAGGTGTATTGGCGAGTGCCTTACCTTTCGGATCAGTTACATGCCAAGATAGCTTGACAGCTGTTCCGAACTTCGCGAAGAGATCAAAGAAATTAACTTTTGGAGTGAAGTAATCACCCTTAAGAATGCTCTGTAGCGCGGCCTTATTAGTAGTGTTCCAAAGAACTCCAGTGCTCGCCTTTTCATTCCATCGAATCACATTTGCTGGAGGCGTATCTGTTGCAGCCGCAACTTTTGCGCCTTTAACTGCACCTAATTGCCAGTGGATCTCTAAAATATCAATATCTTGAGTCAGTTGAGATGGCTTGCGTGCTTCATATCCAGCTACACCTTGAGTAAATGTACCGACATATAACTGAAGTTGAGTAAATGTTGTTGATCCTGCAGGTGGCAATGTGACGCCATCATCAGACATCAGCGGCTCTGAATCCGCATCTGATGTGCTGTTAGTAATTGAGTAAGTAACATATCCGTTTGCATCAGTTGTTAAGTTGATGTTTGCGTTATCCGCTTTTGCAGGATCGCGATCAGTGTCACCTGGAAAATTCTTCCTTGGGTTAAGAAGAGGGCTTGACTGTGTTGCTGTCGGATACGTATAGGCAGGATTGATTACCAAAGTGACTGGTGTGTTCTTTAGTGGAGATCCACTGATATCGGTTACCAACCATTTGAAATTTACAGTCGCTCCATTTGCAGCAATGACATCGTAGAGCTTGACTTTTGGTGTGTAATAAACTTGAAAGTTGTTAAAGTTATTTGGATCATTTGCCAACTTATTATCAAGCCACCATGCATAACCGGTTGATTCAGTAGGAACCCAACGAACAACTGCAGTTGATGCAGCGTGCGCGGGAGCTAAGCCAATAAAAGAAGCTAACAAGGCTACGACTGCCGCCATATTTGCCCATTTGCTTACTGTCTTCACTTTCTTACCTACTTTTCTCTTTTAGGATTACTTACAAAATTACTGCGCAGCAAATTCTTGCTTAATCGTGTAAGTCTGATTGCCGACAGTCATAGTAAATGTTGCAACTCCTGGAACGGATGATGCAAACATCAATGTTGGAGGAAAGACATAACCAAATGTCTGGGTTGTAAACATCTGGTTCGTGCTGGTTACTTCCTTTGAGAAGATCATTCCTGAGGCGTGACAGTCATCGTTATTGACCGTGTCAGGGCAAACGCGCAGGACATAAGCGCCAGGTGATGCAGTGATCTTTACATCAGGAGCATACAAAGGCACTCGCTCGAGAGTCTTCTTAGCGTTGTTGTATAGGTAGCTAATATTGAGCGTAGTTTTTACATTTCCAGTCAGTGGCACAGAAGTCGCCGAAGAGACTGGCAGAGGTGGGTTTACAACGCCTCCCACGGTCACATCGTTGCCTGAAGGAGATGGAACTCCGCCACGACTAGCTACTCGGTAAGTGATGGCAACAGGGTTCATTGTCATATCACTTACATACTGAGGCCAGAAAATATCTGATGATTCAGGAATCTGATTTGTTGTTGGCTGGAAGTTTGCACCGATACCGCAACGCTTCTTTGTTGTTGGATCAATATTCTTGCAAGCTTCTGCTGCAGTGTTCTTATTGATTGCCTTGAAAGTTACCTTTCCATTGGCATCTGTGTAGAGACTGCTTGGTGTGTTGCCCCACTTACATTTGATATTTCCACCGCAATAACCAGCCTGTGAAATCATCGTAATTGGGTAATCCGCGATTGGCGCTCCCCACACATCTGTAACTGTGTAAGGCAATTCAATAGTTGTGCCGACTTTGTATGTCTTAATGAAAACATGTGAACGCTCGCCTACCCAGCTGTTCTTAAATTCTGACCAATCCCAATACACGTCACGTGTAGATTGAAGAAGATCCAATTTTAGGTGCGGGTAATAACCTGGCTTCTGCCACTGAATAATTAGCGGACCGCCTAAGTCGGCATTCTTCTTTGTTGGATTTGGGCAACTTGCTTTCGCATTGATGTAATCACACGCTGCGATGCCAACACGAAGATAGCTATCTGGTACTTGACCTGAAACCGTATATGTAACTTCTGCATAACCAGCCGCATTCGTTAGCACGGTCTTATTTGCAGATTGGATGTCGTCAGCAAAAGTAAATGATTGGCCAGCATTGTCAGCAATAAATTGAATGAGCTTATTTGCCTGTGTAGCACCACCGGTATAGGTCACTGTTACTTTATCAATATCTTTCTTAACCCAAACCAATGGGTGCTGTGTTGAATCATCGAGTAACTTCACGCCTTTTGAGTCAAAGATATTTCGATCTTGCTGAACAATTCCAGGGCCAGGCTTTACGTAAAGAGTCGACCAAGTAATGTCGGTTACGTATGCGCCATCTGCAGATGCAGGGCTATAGAGAGCCATTGGCGCTGATAATCCAAGGGCAGCAAGGGCCACAATAAGCTTGGTGGCACGCGAAGTTAGCTTCATGATTTTTCCTCCGAGTTAGAGACCTACTTGTAGGTCACTTTTCCTTGTCCGTTAACTGATGAATATTTAATCCACTGTACGTTCATTGTTCCTTCATCGAGCATAGGATCGATATCTCCACCGAGATTTCCACCCATTGCAAGATTGAGAATCATAAAGAAGGGCGCGTTAAATGGCCAAGCATCTGGCGCGACATCTGATTTTTTCTGTGTGTAATAAGTCTTGCCATCTAGCAGCCAAGAAATTTTATTTGGCGCCCAAAGGATTCCGTATGTGTGGTAATCCTCTGACAATTCGGCATCTGTAAAAGTAGTGAAAGTTTTAGCTGCGCCACCTGCGTAATTTGGTCCGTGGATAGAACCAATTACATTAACTGGGTTATTGCCTTGAGCTTCAACGATATCGATCTCGCCGCAAGCAGGCCACGCAACTTTATTATTTAGACTTGTTCCCAATAACCAGAAAGCTGGCCAAGTACCTCCGCCTGAAGGCATCTTGATGCGTGCTTCAATTAAGCCGTACTGGAATGAGACTTTCTTCGAAGTTGTGATGCGTGCAGAAATCCAGTCGCAGGAACCGTAATAACAAAGTGGCTGATCTGCCTCGGCTGGGCGCTTAGTGGTTATTGATAAACCACCGGTTCCACCAATTAACTTCGCTTGATCAGCCTTGTAGAACTGACGCTCGTTATTTCCCCAACCAGGGATATTTTGTGCAGATCCATCGCCGAATTCAGAGTTCCAAAATTTTGGATTTGGCGCAGCGCCTGCCTTACCTTTGAAGGTTTCTGACCATAGAAGTTTTAATTTAGGTGCGCCTTCGGCTGCCGGAGCTCCAAGGAGTGCTGGTGCAATCAGGGCAGGTAGGAGAGCAATCGTGGCTCCTCTAAAAATTCGACGAATCAAGAAAATCTCCTATTGCTATTTTGACAGGACCTAGATTAAATACTCCCATGAAAGCGCTTTCATAGCGGACAGTACCCTTGTCCGTTGGTGGCGTCAATACTTTACGAAAAGTCTAAGAAACTTCTAAGGAGCTAAGAAATGGCTAATGTGAGAATTAAGAAGTATTGGGTAGGCATCATCTCGGCGGCCGTCCTTGCGTCGACTATTGCTTTGCCAGCCAGCCAGGCCGCATCAAAGGTAACGCTTTCAATCTGGACTTATGGAAACGTACTTGATCCAGTGCTGGTAGCAAAGTACGAGAAGAGCCACCCAAATATCAAGATCCAAGCAAAGAAGAACGACCTCGATGGCAGTGCGCAATCACTTCGATATGCCCTTCCTTCAACTGCGGTCCCAGATATTGCGGCAATTGAAATTTCTTACATGGGTGAGTTCCGTAACTACACACAATATTTCACAGACCTTAATGAGATGACACCAAGTGCTTCGACAATCAAGGGCAACTTCCTCGGATGGCGCTGGAATCAGATGGTTGCAGATACCGGTCAGACACTTGGTATCCCAACTGATGTCGGCGGGCTTGCGGTTGCGTATCGCACAGACCTCTTTAAGAAAGCTGGCCTTCCCACTGATCCAACAAAGGTTGGCGAACTTTGGCCAACATGGGAAAAGTACATTGAAACAGGCAAGAAATATGTTGCATCTCAAAAGGGCAAAGCCTTTATTGATATCGCACAAACAATTTACACAGCTGTTGTTAACCAGGGCGATCAGAAGTATTACGATTCAAAGAGCAACTTGATTTACAACACCAATCCAAATATTCAGGCTGCGTTTAATTACACAGCTGCTGCAAGCCAAGCAAAGCTTGGTACCAACGTAGCTCAGTACTCACCTGATTGGAACGTTGGATTAAATAAGGGTCTCTATGCAACAGTTCTTGCACCAGCTTGGATGTTGCAATACATCAAGCAGTACGCACCTAAGACCAAGGGTCTTTGGAACATTGCAGATCTTCCTGGCAAAGCTGGAAACCAAGGCGGAAGTGCGTTATCGATTCCATCTCGCGCACAGCACCAAGATGAAGCTTGGGAGTTCATTCGCTGGTACACCTCGGCTGAACAGCAAAAGTACTCATTTATAAATACCCTAACTTTCCCAACAATTACTGCACTTTATTCAGACCCAGCAGTTGGTGGGCTTAAGGATAAGTTCTTTAACAATGCACAAGTTGGAAAGATTTATTCTGCTAGCGTGAATGAAGTCAAGCCATTTGTACTTGGAAAGAAAGATCGTTTGATTGATAGCACTATCGGTCAAGCGCTTTCTCGCGTGCAGTTAGGTAAGCAATTACCACAAGCTGCATGGACTCAAGCAATCTCGGATATCACGCGCGCAATCGGCTAACGCCAGCTAGGGCTATAACTACTTAAGATAGAAAGGAGGGTGATTCATGTCTATAACAAGAAAAAAGAAGTCACTTGACCCGAAACATATTGATGACAAATGGGGATTGGCATATGTCTCACCCTTCTTCCTTATCTTCGGAGCTTTTGGATTAATCCCAATCGTTTTTACCGTTTATGTCTCTTTCTTTTCATGGGATCCACTTGCTGGACATGACTTCACCGGTCTTCAAAACTTCAGATGGTTGTTCACGGATCCTTACTTCTACATTGCGGTTCGTAATACTTTTTCAATCTTCTTAATCTCTTTTGTTCCGCAGACGATCTTGGCTTTAGTTATCGCTGTTAAGTTGGCAAACCCAAAATTAAAGTTTAAAGTTTTTTGGCGAACAGTTCTTCTTGTCCCATGGGTGACATCTATCCTCTCTGTTGCAATCATCTTCTCTCAAATTTTTGGCCAAGATTACGGAATGGTCAATGTTGCGATGCATTACCTTGGTTTGTCACATGTCGGTATCGGCCCAATTAACTGGGTTGGTCAGACAATTCCAAGCCACATTGCTATTGCATCGATGATTATTTATCGCAATTTAGGTTATGCGAGCTTGATTTATCTTTCATCAATTCTTTCGATTCCACGTGATCTATACGAATCCGCCGAACTAGACGGTGCGTCAAAGCGTCAGCAATTCTTCTATGTGACGATTCCACAACTAAAGAACACGCTCATCTTCATGCTTATCGTGGGCACTATTGGCGGCTTGCAAACATTCCTCGAGCCTCTTACCTACGGCGGCGTTCAGGGTGGAGATAGCCGACAATTCTCAACATTGGCGCTCTATCTTTACGAGCAGATCATCATTAATAACAAGTTTGGATATGCGGCGGCAATTGGAGTCGCAATCACCATGATTACCATCGTGATTTCGGGGCTTAATTACGTTGTCACGAAACGACTTTCTGGAGGCGAGAGCTAAATGAGAGCACTTCTAGAATGGTTTAACGTACCCAGCACAGATCGCAAGCGTAGGGGCGTCTCACCCTGGACATATATTTCGCTAAGTATCTTCGCCTTCCTCTCTGTATTTCCTCTTTATTGGTTGTTCGTTGTTGCCTCAAATAGCAATGAGGAGATCTCAAAGATTCCACCATCATTGGTGCCAGGCAAGAATTTCCTTAAGCAACTTGCTGCAGTGAATGAGGCCGTGCCATTGGGCCGTGCCTTGATTAATACCACTCTAGTTTCGCTAGCTGTTGCTGTCTTCCAGGTTTTCTTCTGCACGATGGCGGGATATGCCTATGCAAAATTAGCTTTTCCTGGAAAGAAGTCATCCCTAGTTGTGATTATCGGAACAATGATGTTGCCAGCACAGCTTGGAATCGTTGTTCTCTACTTAATGATGGCGAACTATTTGAATTGGATTAACGACTTCAAAGCACTCGTCGTCCCAGCCATGGTCGGTGCTTTCGGTGTTTTCTGGATGAGACAAATCATCGATGCACAAGTGCCAAATGAAATTATTGAAGCTGCAAAAATTGATGGTGGAAAGAACTTCAGAATCTACCGAAGTGTTGTCGTTCCCATCATTATGCCAAGTGCACTTGTACTCGGACTCTTCTCGTTCTTAGGAACTTGGAATGACTTCTTATGGCCAAGTTTGGTACTTAATGATCCAAATCGATTTACTGTACAGGTCGCTGTAAACCAGTTAAATGGTACTTACACAATTGATTATGCACTTAAGATGTGTGGAGCATTTATGGCAACACTGCCGCTCCTAGTTCTCTTTATATTTGTTGGAAAACGTTTAGTAACAGGAATCATGGACGGGGCGGTAAAGGGATGAAGCAGGGTTTTCTATGGGGAGTAGCTGCAGCTAGCTATCAGATCGAAGGCGCTGCCCATGAAGGAAATCGTGGACCAAGCATCTGGGATACCTTCTCTCATACACCTGGCAAAGTCCTTAATGGCGATACAGGTGATGTTGCTATCGATCACTATCACCGCATAGAGGAAGATGTGAAGTTGATGGTTGAACTCGGTGTCAATGTATACCGATTTTCAATTGCATGGCCACGTTTGTTCCCACAGAATTCTCAATCAATAGAACAACAAGGTGTTGATTTCTATAACAAGTTGATTGACACACTTGTCGCTCACAACATCGAACCTGTTGCCACTCTTTATCACTGGGATCTTCCTCAATACCTCGAAGATAAGGGTGGTTGGGCATCTCGCGACATTGTTTATGCATTTGAACACTACGCGAAGACTTGCACTGAACTTTTTGGTGACCGCGTTAATAAGTGGATCACACTTAATGAACCTTGGTGCACTTCATTCTTAGGCTATTACCTAGGCATCCATGCGCCAGGAATTAAGAATGCTGCCTCTGCAGTTGCAGCAGCTCACCACACTGCTTTAGCTCATGCATACGGAACTCGTGCAATTAAGGCAGTTGCTCCAAATGCACAAGTTGGCATTACCGTTAATATGACAAACCTTCGTACAGATTCTGATGATCCAGAGACAAAACTCAATTGGCAACTAGTAGATGCAAACCAAAATCGCTGGTGGATTGATGCATTTACAAGCGGCAAGTACCCAGAAGTCTTGGTGAAGGAATACGGCGTACTGCTTTCACAGGTTTTCCAAGAAGGCGATGAGAAGCTTCTCAAAGTTGATAATGATTTCCTTGGCGTTAATTACTACTGCGATGGTTTTGTAGGCAAGGCTCGTATAACTGATCGCCCTATGAACGTACATAGCCCTTACCCAATTAACCGCACTGCCAATATGGATTTACCTGAAACCGAGTTTGTTTCGCGTACAGATTTCAACTGGCCGATTACTCCTGAAGGTCTTGGCAATTTAGTTCTACGAATTAACCGTGACTGGTCAGAGATTAAATCAATTCTTATTACTGAAAACGGTGCTGCATTTAACGATGGCCCAAATGAGCATGGTGAAATCGAAGATCACCGCAGAGTCGATTACATTCACTCACATCTCGAGAGCCTTCGCCATGCAATTGATTTAGGCGCTCCAGTTGATGGTTACTTTGCCTGGTCACTTTGGGATAACTACGAGTGGGCTGAAGGATATTCAAAGCGATTTGGAATCGTTTATGTAGATTTTGATACCCTCAAGCGCACTCCAAAGCTGAGTTTTAAGATGTATCAGAAATACATTGCGCAGACTCGTTTGGCGTTGAACTCCTAAAGCCTTAGGGTGTCTAAATGAAGTACACAATTGAAGATATCGCGACTGCTGCAGGAGTCAGCAAAGCAACGGTTTCTCGTGTACTCAACGGCACTGCAACTGTCTCAGATGATGTAAAAAAGCGAGTTAATGTTGCAGTCAAAAAATTTGATTACCAACCCAATATCAATGCGAGGCGTTTAGCCGGTGGATCTGGTGGATCGATTGCACTAGTACTTGAAGAATCAACTGAAGAATTCTTCGGCAACCCCTTCTGGCGTGCAGTCGTTGATGGATTTATTACAGAGGTAGCACGAAAGCACCAACACCCGGTTCTCTTCTTCCATTCAAAAGATGAGACTGACCGTGAGTTAGTAAATGTTTTAATGCGTGGTAATTATGACGCAGTAGCAATCTTTGGATGGCACCGAGATATCAAGATGTTAGAGCGTTACATACCTGAGAATATGCGCATCGTTTTTGGTGGACGCCAAGGAGAATCAGAGAGATTTACCTACGTAGGCGTGGACAATACCCTGGGTGCAGAGATGGCGACCACCCACCTTTTAGATCGTGGTTGCAAGAACATTCTTACAATAACTGGTGATCTCTCGGTTGAATCTGGACGTGAACGTTTAGTAGGATACAAGAACGCTCTAGCCGCCGCAGGGATTCCGGTAAAAACACAAAATATTCTTGATGGAGATTACTCTCGAGATAGTGCACGTAAATCAATTGCAAAATTCCTTACTAAGTCAGCAAGTTTCGATAGCATCTTTGCAGCCAACGATCTGATGGCCATGGCCGCCATTGAAGTACTTAATGAGAATGGGATCCGGGTGCCTGAAGATGTGAAGGTGATTGGTTTTGACGGTATCGAGCAAGCAGCTACTTTTAAAACCCCACTTTCTACAATCGCACAGCCAAGTTACGAACTCGGTAATCGAGTTGCGGGACAATTGACGCTCCCACAGAGTGAAGGTTTGCAAAACATCGAACTTGCACTCGAGTTAATTGTTCGTAAATCCACTGCTAAGTAATTTTTAATCACTATCAAGGGGCAGGTATGGAATTAACACTCTTATGGTCTGAGGACTTTGAATCTCAACAATCACTTAATGAGAGCCATTGGAACTACGATCTCGGAGATGGAAGCGCGGCAGGAATTCCAGGATGGGGTAATCAAGAACGCGAGAACTACACAACAGATTCTTTTACCTTCTCTAGTGGGCTAGATATAACAGCTTCGCGTTATCTACCGGAACTTGCACCTGATGTTTACTATGGCAAAGCTGAGTGGAAGAGTGGAAAGATTCATACAGCTGGAAAAGTTTCATTTAAATTTGGTCGTACAGAGATTCGCGCAAAGGCTCCGGTCGGCGGGGGAACATGGCCGGCAATTTGGATGCTCGGTGATTCACTCACAACTCTTGGTTGGCCATTATGTGGAGAGATAGATATTTTTGAAGGTGCGGGTAACCGCCCATTCCAACTATGCGGCACTCTTCATGGTCCTGGGTATTCAGGTGATGCAGGAGTCGGTGTTGCAAAGGAGATGCCTCAACATCTATCGGCAGATTTTCACACTTACAGCATTGATTGGTTGCCGGATCAGATCTCTTGGTCGGTTGATGGAGAGATTTACTCAACGCTTTATCGCGCCGATGTCGCACCAGGTGAAGCAATCTGGCCATTTAATGAAAACTTTTACCTCATTCTTAATCTGGCCATGGGGGGTTGGTTTGCCGGTGATGTCGTCGATGGATTCGATTCAGCGACGTTTTCCATTAAATCAATCAAACACTTTGCTATTGATGGCGTAGGTGAAGTCCGCTTAAACTAAGTTTATGAGCATGAATAACGAGAACGCAGAAGCATCTACCGAAGCGCCTGAGAAGAAGAAGCGCATCCACGATCAAGCTCCCTCCGAGCTCTTTGCAGAATTCATGCGCTCAGGCTGGTCGGCTTCCGACCTCGATGATCTGCAACCTCTCGAAGTTGTCACATATGCCTACGCTCGTCGCCAAGTTTTATCAGCAGCGTTTCCTGGAATTCGCCTAGTACTCCCTGCTGGTGGTTACAAAGTTCGCGCTAATGACACGGATTACCAGTACCGACCACATTCAGCTTTTGCTTATTACAGTGGCGTGCAAGGTGCAGACTCAACAGCCGATGCTGTTCTTGTCATGGAGCCAACTGAAGGTGGTCACCTCACATATCTTTACATTCACCCACGTTCAACTCGTGATACCGATGCTTTTTATCGTGACGCAAAATACGGCGAGCTTTGGGTTGGTCGTCGTTACACACTTGCCGAAGCAAAGGCTCGCTATCAAATAGATACACGTTTGGTAAATGACTTAGAAGGCTTCCTTAAAGAAGAACGTGAGACTCTCATAATTCGCGGTGAAGATGCAATGGTTGATGGCGCAGTCAAAAAGCATGACCGTGAAGAAGAATTTGTAACCTTTGTTTCTGAACAACGTCTCGTTAAAGATCCCTACGAAATTGCAGAGATGCAAAAGGCTGTTGATGCATCGGCGCTCGGATTTAATGATGTCATCTCCGTGATCCCAGCAGCTGTCGCAACTCCTCGTGGTGAGCGTGTACTTGAAGCAGCTTTCTATGGTCGCGCACGTGTACTTGGCAATGATTTGGGATACAGCACAATTGTTGGAGCAGGCGCGCATGCCTGCGTATTGCACTGGATTCGTAACGATGGTGACGTTCATATGGGTGAGCTAGTTCTTGTTGATGCTGGTGTTGAAGTTGAATCTTTCTACACCGCAGATATCACTCGCACTCTGCCGGTCTCTGGAAAATTTACGCCTGCACAGCGTTCGCTCTACATGCTTGTATATGAATCACAACTCGCTGGCTTTGCGGCGATCAAGCCTGGTGTGAAGTTCTCTGAAATTAACAAAGCCTGCCAAGAAGTTTTAGCTAGGGGCCTTGCAGATATGGGCGTTCTTACGGTTAGCGCTGAAGAATCATTAAAGCCTGAAATTGGCTTACATCGTCGCTGGACTTTGCATGGAGTAAGCCACCACTTAGGTCTTGATGTACACGATTGCGCACAAGCTCGTAAAGAGAATTACATGGATAAAGAACTTGAAGAAGGAATGGTTCTTACCGTCGAACCTGGCCTCTATATCCAACCTGATGATGAACTTTTTGAACCCGAATACCGCGGAATTGGTATTCGAATTGAGGATGATGTTGTTGTCACCGCAGATGGTTGCCGTAATCTAAGCGAAGACATTCCTCGCCATCCAGATGAAATTGAAAAGTGGATGAAATCAATTCTTCGCTAGAGTTTAATCTTTTCAACTCTCTGCCCAGTAATTTTTGCTATGAGGTCAAAATCTTTATCATTGTGCAG
>CAFBLZ010000024.1_pt1 | contig 12391 bp, 9 predicted proteins | sample 7268341 | NCBI WGS metagenome assembly CAFBLZ01 (sample SAMEA6814048, study PRJEB35770) | freshwater metagenome | biome: Freshwater; feature: Freshwater reservoir; material: water | place: Czech Republic | collected 2017-05-23 | depth 30m m
CGATCGAACCGCAGCCCAAGCAGCTGGAATATATACCGGCTTTTACCACTATGCAGTCCTACCCGATGTTTCTGCAAAATCAGCAATTATCACAGATGCAAATGTGCAAGCACAGAAGGTTATTTGGCGGCTAGCCTCATTAGGCGGATATAACGAGTTAGACCTCCCTTACGCACTTGATATAGAAAATAGCTGCATCCGCTATCGCACCAACAAAACTTGTGCCAAGCGTGCAACAAAGAGCGCTGTTACCTTATGGAGCAAAACTTTCTTGAGTGCAGTAAAAAGTAAGACAGGACGCACTCCCATTGTTTATTCCTATCCTAATTTTCTCGAGAGCTCTATGGCGCGCGATAAAGAATTAGCGCAATATCCACTCTGGCTTGCGCAATATGCCCTCAATCCAGCAATCAGTACGGCCGCTCCAGGCTTCAAAAATATTGGCTGCTATGTTCATTCGTGGACTACCTCTTCATGTAAATCCCAATGGAACATTTGGCAATACACTTCTTGTGGAATTGCTCCTAAATATGGTGTCCCTGGTACGCGCTTAGATCTAAATGTATTCCGTGGAAGTCAAGACGAGTTTCTCGCTCTCGCAACTGGTGCTTGGATTCCGGAAGAAATAGATCACATGCCAATCAATGAGACTTCAACGATGGTTCTTGATTACTCCGTTGCGACATCTACAGATAAATATGTTGTCTTTTCACTGAAGGTGTTACGTCCAGATAGTTCGCCCGTTGTAACCGGTGATGTGAAGTTCGTTTCTGGAGCCAATCCAACTGAATTTAAATTCACTCAATCTGTCGTAAGACAGACAAGCGGAAATTGGAAGATTGCACTTAAGACTGATTTAGCTGGAACATGGAATGGGCAATTACGATTTAGTGATCCATCAGGAACGCATGCAGACGTTGCTTATCCGGTCATATTTACATTGGCCCAAGGCGTTAATCCAACTCCGAGTCCTGCTGCAAAGCCAACACCAACGGCGAAGCCAACGACTAATGGTTGCAAGAATCAGATTAAGAATTAATCAATAAGGCAGCAAGTGCATCAACTTCTGCGCTAACTTGCTTGCGATACTCTGCAATAGAAGCTTTCTTCTCAGCCGCACCCCAACCAAGAACTGGTGCAATAAGAGATGCAATCTCATCAACTAATTCAAGTCCTGCTTGAGGCGCCTCAAATGCCAAGCGAGTGCGACGAGAAATTACATCATCTACAGACATGGCACCTTCATGCGTAGCTGCATAAACAATCTCTGCTTTGAGGTACGGCAGACCTTCACATAATTGTTTCGCTAGCTTTTTGTCATCTTCAATTAATTCAAGAACTTCGCTGATAAGTGATCCGTAGCGGTTAAGGAGATGAACAACGCTCTTTTCATCAATATTAAATTCGCGTGCAATCTGCGCGCTCTGCTGGACCAATGCAAAGTATCCATCTGCTCCAACGAGCGGAAGCTTCTCTGTTATGGAATCGCTAACCAAACGACGCAGATCAGTTACAGCAAGGTCTATGGCATCTTTACCCATCACGCGATAAGTCGTGTACTTGCCACCAGCGATGCTAACAAACCCTGGAGCGCTGCGATCCGTGGTGTGTTCGCGAGATAATTTTGTTGTTGCAGAGCCTTTGGTATTAGCAACCAAGGGACGCAAACCAGCATAAACACCAATGATGTCTTCTCGCTTGAGTTGCGGATCCAAGACTTTATTCGCTTGATCCAAAATGTATTGAACATCGGCACTGGTCGCATGAGGTTGAGCGCGATCACCGTCATATGGGGTATCTGTTGTGCCTACAATCCATTGATTACCCCAAGGAATCAAGAAGAGCACTGAGACTTCGGTCTTAAGGATGATTCCAGTATTGGATTTAACTGCGTGCCCAGGCAAGACAATATGAACACCTTTAGACATTGTTACGCCGTATCCAGGGGTTAATCCAAAGTTGGCATGCATCTCATCACTCCAGATACCCGCACACATTACAACCGACTTTGCCCTGACTTTGATTTTCTTACCCGAAACAGTATCTATTGCCTCAACGCCTACAACTTTTTTGCCATCACGCAATAGTTGATTAACTTCGACACGAGTTGCAATTGTTGCACCTTGGCGTCGTGCTGTACGAATAATTGTCATGGTATGACGAGCGTCATCTACTTGAGCGTCGTAATACTTAATTGCTCCAGTAACAATATCTTGGCGAAGCGATGGTGCGATTTCGGCAATCTTCTTTGCAGATAAGTGCTTATGCCACGGCAGGGCGCGCTGAAAACCACGGAGTACGTCATAGAGCGCTAAACCTGCACCTACATATGTGCGATCTTTTAATTTTTCATGCAAGGGGTAGAGAAATCCAACTGGCTTTACAAGATGCGGACTGAGAGTTGAAACCATGAGCTCGCGTTCATGAAGTGCTTCGCGTACTAACTTAAAATCATATTGCTCGAGATAACGCAGACCGCCATGAATTAATTTACTCGAGCGGCTGGATGTTCCTGATGCGAGATCACGTGCTTCAACTAGCGCAACTTTTAATCCTCGCGATGCAGCGTCAAGGACTGCGCCTGCTCCGGTGACTCCCCCACCGATAACAATGATGTCGAACTCTTCGCTGGCGAGGGCTTTGATAGCCGCATCGCGTTGCTCTGGGTTGAGTTCAGATGAAAACATCGAGGGTATACCGATTTCTGTATGTATTGAGTAGGCTTAAGGATATGGCATTCGTAGGAAGTTTGGATCAAGGAACCAGTAGCACCCGTTTTATGATCTTTGATCAAAACGGAAAGGTTGTCGGGCAACATCAACTCGAGCACCGACAAATCCTTCCCCAAGCCGGCTGGGTCGAACACGATGCCGCAGAAATTTGGGAGCGCACTCAAGAAGTCATCTCAGGAGCGCTAAAACAAGCGAATTTACTCGGGTCGGACCTGCGCGCAATCGGAATCACCAATCAACGCGAAACAACAGTCGCCTGGGATGCAACCACCGGTGCGCCACTTCATAATGCCATTGTTTGGCAAGATGTTCGGACAGCTGACTATCTTGAGTCTCTCAACGAAAATTCACGTGCAACTATCTCCTTTAAGACCGGTCTAACTATCGCTCCATATTTTTCTGGTAGCAAGATGAATTGGTTGGTCAAAAACTCTCCAGTCGTTGCTGCGGCTATCGCAAGTGGTGCTGCCCGCTTTGGAACCGTGGATAGCTGGTTGCTTTGGAATCTCTCTGGAGGAGTTCAAGGTGGCGTTCATTTCACCGACGTAACAAATGCGAGTCGAACGCTCTTAATGAATCTTGAAACTCTAGATTGGGATCAAGAGCTACTGGATATTCTTGAGATCCCTCGCGCTGTTCTGCCAGAAATCAAATCTTCCTCTGAGGTTTACGCGCAAACAAATCCACATGGACCATTTGGTGCTGCAGTTCCGATCGCGGGAATATTGGGAGATCAGCAAGCTGCGATGGTCGGTCAAGTCTGTTTCGACCGTGGTGAATCAAAGACTACTTACGGCACAGGTAATTTCGCACTTCTTAACACTGGTACAGAAATTGTGCGAAGTAAAAATGGGCTCCTCACAACTGTATGTTACAAATTTGGTGATCAGCCAGCGCGTTATGCGCTTGAGGGATCTGTTGCAGTAACCGGTTCTGCAATTCAATGGCTTCGAGATCAATTAGGAATCATCACACATGCTGCAGATACTGAGGCGCTTGCATCTTCGGTTACCGACACTGCAGGTGTTTATTTTGTTCCCGCATTTTCTGGGCTATTTGCTCCATATTGGCGAAACGATGCGCGCGGCGTCATTGTTGGCCTCACTCGCGCAGCTACAAAAGCACACCTTGCACGCGCTGCACTTGAAGCAATTTGCTATCAAACCCGCGATGTAATGGATGCGATGGTTGCAGACTCTGGAGTACCAATGACGGAGATGCGAGTTGATGGCGGTATTACTGCCAACTCTCTCTGCATGCAGATGCAGGCAGATATTATGGGAATCGATATCACTCGCCCATTAATTACTGAAACAACTGCACTCGGTGCTGCGTATGCCGCTGGACTTGCAGTCGGCCTCTGGTCGGATATTGATGAATTACGTAAGCAGTGGCAGCAATCACGTAGATGGAATTCAACTTCTACTCCAGAAAATCGTGCATCTGGCTACAGCCAATGGAAGAAAGCAATCGAACGCACCCTTAATTGGGCGTAGCCGAGATAGAGTTACTCCATTATGAGCACAATCAACGAGGTTAAAGAGCTTTCTGCGGGAGTAGTGCGCACAGATCGAACGATGAACGATGGTCGCACGATTCGCTATTACGACACTGCAGGGCAAACTCGTACAGTTGTTGATCAGCGCGAAAAAGAAGAGCAACCAGGTATCGGCGAACTCCGTCTTGATCCGCTTGTAAACGAATGGGTCGCTATGGCTGCCCATCGCCAAGGTCGAATCTTCTTACCTCCAAAAGAACTTTGCCCTCTCTGTCCAACAACTGGTGAATTACTTACTGAAATCCCTGAAGCGCAATATGAAGTTGTTGTCTTTGATAATCGATCACCCTCGCTTCGTCCTCCTGAGGGTGATTTTGCTCTTCCTGATTTAGTAGGTGCAGATACCGATGAAGGTATTGCCGCTGGAAAATGCGAAGTAATCTGCTTTACAGGTGACCATGGCGGATCCTTTAAGACCCTCTCGCCACAGCGCGTACGTACATTGCTGGAAGCTTGGCGCGACCGCACAGCAGAACTTTCACAACTTTCTTATATCGAACACATCGCTCCATTTGAAAATCGTGGAGAAGAAATTGGCGTGACATTGGCACATCCGCATGGGCAGATTTACGCATATTCATACCTTCCGCCTCGTGTGGTCAAGATGCTTGCTGTTGCTCGCGAACATAAAGAGAAGACAGGGCATATTCTTTTCGATGATGTTTTGGCACGCGAACTCCGTGATGGTGTTCGAATTATCGCTCGCAACGAGCATTGGGTTGCCTACACCCCATATGCATCCCGTTATCCATTTGAAATTCATGTGGTTCCACTTCAGCCTGTTGCAGATTTAACAGAACTTTCTCCTGCAGCCTGTGACTCTTTCCCTTCAATCGCAATAGAAGTTATGCAGCGACTCGATGGTGTATTTGGTATTGAAATGGCATATATCGCAGCTTGGCACCAAGCTCCTGTTCGCCAAGGTCGTGATGTCTTGCGTCTGCATTGGCAAATTACATCTGTACGCCGCGCACCAGGAAAACTGAAGTACTTGGCCGGATCTGAATCTGCGATGGGCGCATTTATTATGGATATGCAGCCAGAACAATCTGCTCAACAGTTAAAAGATGTAAAGCTTTAATTCATGCCAAGTTTAGAGAATACATATCAAGAACTTTTCGGCCACCGAGCAGAGGTAATTGCTGAAGCTCCAGGTCGCGTAAATCTAATCGGTGAACACATCGATTACAGCGAAGGTTTTGTTCTTCCATTTGCAATTGCTGATCGAACATTTGCAGCCATAGCGCGCAATAAAGATGGTTTAGTACGTATTGCTTCACAGCAGCGAAAGAATCGTATTTTTACAATTGATATTAAAGATGTAAAACCTGGCAGTACAGGCGAATGGGAGAAATACGTACTCGGTGTTATCTGGACAATGGGAGTTACATCAGGAGTAGATATTCTCGTTGATGGACATGTTCCATCAGGTGCGGGGCTATCTTCATCTGCAGCTCTCGAATGTTCTGTCGCTGTAGGACTAAACCTCCTCTTTGACTTAAAGAAATCACTTGAAGAAATTGCACGTGCTGCCCAGAAAGCCGAGAATGATTACGTTGGAATGCCTTGCGGAATCATGGATCAATCAGTCTCCTTAATGGGGCGCGAAGGTTCTGCATTACTGCTCGATTGTCGCGACCTTTCTACTGAATCCGTACCTTTCGATGTCGCCTCCGCTGGTCTGGAGCTCCTGATTATTGATACGCAAGCGCATCATGCGCTAGTTGATGGTGGATATGCAGAACGTCGTGCTTCTTGCGAATCGGTAGCGGCAAAGTTTTCAATTCCTTCAATGCGTCATTTAACAATGGATGTTCTCGAATCTCGTAAATCTGAAATCACTGAGACTGAATTTATTCGTGCCCGTCATGCAGTAACCGAAATTCAACGGGTAAAAGATGCCGTTATTGCTTTACGAGCCTCGGACTTTTCGACTCTAGGACGCTTGATTAACGAATCTCATTTTTCATTACGTGATGATTACACCGTTTCATGTCCAGAGCTCGATGTTGCAGTAGATGCATCATTGGCAGTTGGCGCACTTGGATCACGGATGGTTGGCGGCGGCTTTGGTGGAAGTGCAATCGCGCTAATAAAGGCAGATCAAATCGAGAGCGTGAAAGATTCGATTCGAAGTGCATATTCTGCAAAAGGTTTTAAAGCCCCTCGCTTCTTTACATCACTACCTAGCGCCGGCGCATCCGCCAAACTTATTTCTTAACTCGTACTGCTAGGAGTTGAACCAAGCACAGCTTTAAATGTCTGCTCTGCACCAGATGGCAATGTAACTGTGACGCTCACTGAGGCACCAGGAACCATTGACCGAATTCGCACTATTGCACTCTCGGTGGTTGGAGTCTTTACCCCATTGATTGCAGTGATTACAGAGCCCACTGGAATGCCAGCTTTCTCTGCAGCTTCACCTGTACTGAGGCGAGAGATCTTTGCTCCAATGCCTGTGTAAGTTGGGTCAAAATAGACACCCAGCACCGGACGAGTTGATTTACCGGTTGCAATGATTTCGTCGATAATTCTCTTTGCTTCATTAATTGGAATTGAGAATCCAAGGCCGATGCTTCCGCTGGTACTTCCAGAGCTAAGTGTTGCAATTGCAGAATTCACGCCAATAATACGTCCCTGACTGTCAACAAGTGCGCCGCCTGAATTACCTGGATTAATTGCCGCATCGGTCTGAATTGCATTTACATAGGATTCAGCACCCGTTGAGCCAGTTGTAACTGGGCGATTAAGTGAAGAAATGATTCCACTAGTTACAGTATTTGCTAATCCAAGTGGTGAGCCGATTGCAAGAACTGGGTCTCCAACACTGACCTTTGATGAATCGCCAATCCCGATTTCAGGAAGATTTCCAAAATTAATCTTGATTACAGCGATATCGTAATTTGCATCGCGGCCAACAATCGTTGCCTTGTACTGATCACCGTTTAGGAGCTCTACAGTTATTGTCCCGCTGCTTGCAGCGCCTTCTACAACGTGATTGTTTGTGACGATGTAGCTTGTAGTTGAACTAGATTTGTAGATTGAACCAGAACCATTTCCGCTTCCTGAAGAAGAAGTCACCAAAATTGAGACAACTGATGGAGTTACAAGAGAAGCGATAACTTTTGCATCAATCGTTGAAGAATTTCCAATAACAACGGCAGTTCTATTTGAAGGACAAGTCCCACTTGTTGCTAGATATAGAACTTTTGTCCTGTTATCAGAACATGCAGTAATTGATGGGGTTGGATTGATTGCAGCTGTTGCCACAGTTCCTGCGATTGCTATACCTGCTACAAATGCGATTACTGGTTTGAAATTCTTCATGTCCTAAATTCTGCCCGTGCTTCCTGAGTTTTTCCTGTTATAAAAGGTTGAAAATCTTTAGGACTCGACGACCCAGGCGCCTTTAATGGCAACCTTAATGCTGGCCAATGGGGTCTCGGCTGGTCCCTTAATTGGCATTGCGCCTTTGAGGGGATCAAATTGAGCGCCATGACATGGGCACTGCAACTTCTTAGCGCTCTTGTTGTAGGCAACGGTGCAGCCCTGATGAGTACAAATCATGGAATAAGCGAAGACGCCGGCCTTGGTCCGAAAGAGGATGGCTGGAATTCCCTGCTTAACGGTTGTAAAAGAATAAGTGCCACCGACGGGAAGCTTTGAGAGTTTTATGACATTTGTTGTGGCGGCATCAGCTGCTTGCTTAGAAAATTTTGTTGGAATCGAAGAGATGGCGACCAACATCGCACCGCGTAAAGTTGCGCGGCGTGAGATGCCTTCGCGTTTGTTCATATGCTCCCTGACTTGGATTCGAACCAAGAACCTGTCGATTAACAGTCGACTGCTCTGCCGTTGAGCTATCAGGGACTATTTCGTGCGGTGCGCACTCTATCGCACCCCCGCTAGAGCGACAAAATTAAAGGGCTCCTAGCGCCAAATCATGCAGAACTCGACGTTCGGTTTCAAGGGCAACTAATTGGGCGAATGCGGCGTTGTATTCATCGCCATTTTCAACTGGATTGAGTCTTTGAAGGCTTGATTTGAGATCTGCGATTGCTCTGCTAACCCCAACTTCGCGAAGTCGGGCGACAATACTCGCGACATATCGTTCTGTAATTTCTCCCTCTGCGCGAATTGGCTCGACAGATAACTCTGTAAATAGCGCCTTCATTTGCGGATCAGCAATCTCTTCACTTGTAAAAGATCGAGTCGCTCCTAGAGAATTAATTGTTGCCGCAAGTGCGTTATAGGCAGGATGCGTAAAAGAACCGTCCTCAATTGATGTCCAAGTAGTCATTAGCGCAGGAAGCTGTACGCGCACCTTAAGAACTTCGCGTTCGAGCATTAGCGTTGGCTCTAGCGGATCTGGTCTCCAGGCATTTTCAGATGTATCTTCTTCAACAAATTCGTTTGTTGAAGGGGCTTGGCTAACTCCGCGAGATACAGCTCGAGAAACTATTTCTACTTCGATACCAAGCCACCCTGCGAGCAAGCGCGTGTACTCGGGTCGCAAAGATTTATCTTTAATTTTACTTACGAGAGGCGCAGTTGCGTTAAGTCCATTTACTCGACCTTCAGCGGTATTGAGGTTATGTTGTTTAAGTTCGGTCCTAATTGCAAACTCAAATAACGGAATACGGCGTGCGATCAAATCACGGAGCGCAAGGTCTCCCTTATTCTGCCGAAGATCGCATGGGTCAAGTCCACCAGGTTCAACAGCTACGAAGGTCTGCGTTACGAATTTCTGATCTTCGGTAAAAGCTTTCATTGCAGCTTTTTGACCGGCAGCATCACCATCAAAGGTAAAGATAACTTCACCTCTAAATGCATCGTCATCCATCAGGATTTGTCGAATAATTCGAATGTGATCCGCGCCGAATGCGGTTCCGCAAGTCGCAACAGCAGTTGTGATGCCTGCAAGATGGCATGCCATCACATCTGTATAGCCCTCAACAACAACCACTTGGCGCTTCTTAGAAATTTCCTTCTTTGCCATATCAAGGCCGTATAGGACTCGGCTCTTCTTATAAATCGGAGTCTCGGAGGTATTGAGATATTTAGGTCCTTGATCTTCTTCATCGCTTGCAAGTTTGCGAGCTCCAAAACCAACAACATCTCCAGAAATATCTTTGATTGGCCACATCAGGCGATTGCGGAACTTATCGATTGGGCCCCGCTCACCCATCTTTGATAAGCCAGCTACCTCGAGTTCATCAATCGAGAAATCAAGCGCACGTAGATGTTTTGTGAGTCCATCCCACCCGTTGGGTGCATATCCGACCCCAAATGCTTCACATGCGGCGCGATCGAAACCTCGTTTGGTAAGAAGTTCGCGGCCGATAGCTGCATCAGGAGAAGTGTTGAGAAGGTTTTGAAAGAACTTAGCAGCTTCAACATGCGCGGCAACGAGGCGAGAACGATTTACTACTGGTCCAGACGGAGTGCCAGTGGATTCTTCATAGCGAAGCGTGTAGCCCATACGATCTGCAAGACGTTCAATTGTTTCAGTAAAAGATAGATGATCAATCTTCATTAAGAATGCGATGACATCTCCACCAACCTGACAACCAAAGCAATGAAAATACCCTTTGCTCGGAGTTACATGAAATGAGGGTGATTTTTCATCGTGGAATGGACATAAACCTTTTTTCTGTCCGCCGCCAGCATTTTTTAGCTGGACGTAATCTCCAACAACATCATCAATGGGCGCGCGTTCGCGGACGTATTGGACATCCTCAGCTCTAATGCGACCGCTCATGTTGATACTTTATCCTTTGCTTCCGAGAAGATGTGCATGAAGAGCATATGCGCCAGGGTCGGTCAGGCTTGCAATCTGGTCGATAACAACACGTAAACGCGCTGAATCGTTATCAGCGGTCTTCCAGTCGTCTTCAAAAATTGGGTCAAGTTCAAGTGGGGCTTTTGCATAAAGCATCTCCACGAGTTCGCGAATAACAATCTGTTGTTTCTCATATCGCTCTTGAGATGCAGCTGCGTTGATGAGGTAATGACCGGCCACTGCTTTCAAGAAATCAACTTCGATTAAAGCATCTCGTGGAATTTCGAGATTTGCACTATAGCGAGACAATGTTCCCTCACCATGTTTAGATCGGGTCTCTTTTTCGGCAGCCAGCACGAAGCGACCAATTAATTGTGAAGTTGTATCTTTTAAGCGAGCAAGTGATGCGTGCGTACGATCGAAATTGCGTGGCCAACAAGAAAGTCCCTGCAAGCGCTGAAGTGCTGCTGCAGCCTCTTCTTTGCTGGCATTGCTCTTGTAATCCTTAACCATCACTGAATGCAATACATCAAAATCATTATCAAAGTCATTGACCGTAAGTTGTCCTGCAAATATTGCGTCCTCTAAATCATGCACTGAATATGCACAATCATCAGACCAATCCATAATTTGAGCTTCAATACATTTACGACCATCTGGTGCGCCCTGACGCATCCAATTGAAAATCTCAACATCATCTGCATAAACACCAAATTTGCGGGCATTAACTTCGTTGCTCCACGGATATTTCGTCGCGGCATCAAGTGAAGCGCGAGTCAGGTTTAATCCAACACTTCTTCCGCTTGCATCTACTGTTTTTGCTTCAATGCGAGTAAGCAATCTAAAACTTTGAGCATTTCCTTCAAATCCGCCGCAATCAACTGCCACCTCAGCTAAAGCCTCTTCACCATTGTGACCAAATGGTGGATGACCGAGATCATGTGAGAGACAAGCAGTCTCTAGCAGATCGGGATCAGCGCCAAGTGATTCGCCAAGTTCGCGGCCGATTTGTGCGCACTCAAGTGAATGTGAAAGTCGAGTGCGTTGAAAGTCGTTCTCCCAAGGGACAGCGACTTGAGTTTTTGCGGCAAGACGTCTTAGTGCGGCAGAGTGAATGACACGGGCGCGATCGCGCATAAATTCTGTACGGCCACCGCGCTTGGCGGGCTCGTATAAGAAGCGATCCTGATCGCCTAACGAATATCCATTTAACTCAGCTGCCACGGGGATACCTTATAAGCCTGTACTCGGAAGGTGGTCACTGATAGTGATTCCACGCTTGCCGAGGGTTATGTATGCCAGATATGCGCCAGCTTCACGCGCGAGGTATCTAAAGCGTGAGTTCTTTAAAGAGTTTGGGCCATCTTGAACGGGCGAACAAGTAGCAGTTGCCCCTAAATCTTTTGCAATAGATATCGTTCTATTGCAGTGATAAGGATCGGTAGCAATGATGACATCAGTTAATTTTCTCTTCTTCATTTCAGCGACATAGGCAATTGTTTGAGTACGTGTATCGCGTCCTGAAGGTATTGAGATGATTGCACTTCGCTTTACACCGTTGTGGCGCAACCAATAAGCACCAGCTGCGGCTTCAGTTGTTCGATCTCCTGGAGCTCCGGCACCAACAGTGATAATCAATGGCGCTAAACCGAGCAAATAAATTCGCTTAGCTTCTTGTAAGCGCGAGAGCAATACTTCCCCAGGTGCGCCATTAAGTTGTGCAGCGCCTGGAACAACAATGACCTGCGCATTTCGAATCGTTGGATTATGTGCGGCGTTGTAGGTCACGAAAAGCGCATAGCCAGGGATGGCAATTATCAGTGTCAATACAATAGTAATTATGCGCCGGATAAATTTAAACATTACCCACCTGAGAACATATCTTCTGATTCCAAATGAATCATCTCATCTGGATCTTTAAGCCAACCGTCCGGAAGTGTCGGTGCGCGCCCATGACTTGTGCGCCCGCGAGGCTTCCCTGAAACTTCAACTGGATATGGTTGGTCATCTAACTGATTGAGAAGTGAGCGTAATTCTTCAAGCGATGAAACCATTCCAAATTGCCGACGTAATTCACTAGGAACTCTGAATCCCTTGAGATACCAGGCCATGTGCTTTCGCAAATCACGGCAGCCGCGAATTTCAGATTCAAAGTAATCAACGATTAATTCACCATGACGGAACATCACATCACTGACTTCAAATAATGAAGGCAGGTGTGGCGTTGCATCTCCGCGCATGGCGGCGACTAAATCAGCAAATAGCCAAGGTCGGCCGAGGCAACCGCGTCCTACAACTACACCTGCACAGTTAGTTTGC
>CAFBLZ010000025.1_pt1 | contig 12227 bp, 9 predicted proteins | sample 7268341 | NCBI WGS metagenome assembly CAFBLZ01 (sample SAMEA6814048, study PRJEB35770) | freshwater metagenome | biome: Freshwater; feature: Freshwater reservoir; material: water | place: Czech Republic | collected 2017-05-23 | depth 30m m
GCCCAGGCACCAAGTCAGCGGAAGCAGCAGCTTCAGCTCCAAGCAACGACCAGGAAGGCTGATACACGTGAGCGAAATCCGTTTATCTTCAGAGAAAAAACTTCGTCTCTTTTCTGGACGTGGATTTCCAGAGCTTTCACAAGATGTCGCTACTGAACTTGGAATCCCGCTTACACCAACATCTGCATATGACTTTGCTAACGGCGAAATCTTTATTCGCTTCGAAGAATCTGTTCGTGGTTGCGATGCCTTTGTAATTCAATCTCATTCAACCCCAATTAATAAGCAGATCATGGAACAACTCATCATGGTCGATGCGCTAAAGCGCGCATCAGCAAAGCGCATCACAGTTGTTATGCCTTTCTACGGTTATGCACGTCAAGATAAGAAGAGCCGTGGTCGCGAACCAATTACTGCGCGTTTAATGGCGGATTTATTTAAGACTGCTGGCGCTGATCGTCTTATGGTTGTCGATCTCCACACTTCACAGATTCAAGGTTTCTTCGATGGTCCAGTGGATCACTTGTTCGCACTTCCAATGCTTGCAAACTATGTTGGTAGCAAAGTTGATCGCAACTCTCTAACAATTGTTTCTCCAGACTCAGGTCGTGTTCGCGTTGCAGAGCGTTGGTCAGAGCTCCTCGGTGGATGCCCAATTGCATTTATCCATAAGACTCGCGATCCACTTGTGCCTAATGAAGCTGTTGTGGGCAAGGTGGTCGGTGAAGTTGAGGGCCGCACATGTGTAGTCATCGATGACATGATTGATACCGCTGGCACAATTACTAAAGCGGTGGACGCTCTCTTTGAAGCGGGTGCGCGCGATGTAATCGTTGCGGCAACCCATGCAGTCTTCTCAGGTCCAGCGGTCGAACGCCTCAAGAGTTGTCGCGCAGTTGAAATCGTTGTTACCGATTCACTGCCACTCACCGAAGAACAGAAGTTCGATAAATTAACCGTTATTTCAATCGCGCCGCTGCTGGCCCGTGCGATTCGTGAAGTCTTCGAAGATGGATCAGTAACCAGCCTCTTCGATGGCCATAGCTAAGCGCTAGATCCACCGATTTGGTGAAACCTCACCTGCTCACATAAACTTCAACCATTCTGGCGAGGGTTTCTCCTTAAAGTTTATAAAGGAAAACCGTTATCGACGGCAAGGTATCTAACTCCTAGTCAGAGCACATCGTCTTCGGTTCATAGCCAAAGGCTTTGAACTACTAACTAGGAGTTTTTTCATGGCAGAAGTATCAATCAACGGCACTACACGTACCGAATTCGGTAAAGGTGCATCACGCCGCGCACGTCGCGACGGACAGGTTCCAGCAGTTATCTACGGACATGGTGCGACTCCAGTTCACATCACTCTTCCAGCCCGCGAGCTCGGTAACGCGCTTAAGGAATCAAACGTTCTTCTAAACATCACATTCGATGGCAAGACAGAGCTCACACTCCCAAAGTCAGTTGTAAAGAATCCACTCAAGCAAAACCTTGAGCACATCGACCTCGTTCTCGTGCGTCGCGGTGAGAAGGTAACAGTGCATGTTCCAGTTCACACAGAAGGAAAGCACGATCCAGATGGAATCCTTGAGCACGTTCATAACACAATCGAAGTTGAAGCTGAGGCAACAAACATTCCTAAGTTCCTTGTTCTCGATATCGAGGGCATGAAGGCTGGAACATTTAAGTTGGCATCAGATGTTGTGCTTCCTGCAGGTGTCACACTTGTTTTGGATCCAACAGCAACAGTCGTTCACCTTTCAGAGCGTCGCGCAGCAACAGCGGAAGAGACTGCAGCCGCAGCTCCAGCAGCTGATGCAGCAGCACCTGCAGCTCCAGCAGCTTCATAAATAAGTAAAGAAATCTGACGCGTAATGACGTGGTTGGTAGTGGGGCTCGGTAACCCGGGCGATCAATACGCTGCCACCCGTCATAACGTTGGTCAGATGGTTATAGATGAATTAGCAAAGCGCCACAATGTTAAATTCTCTTCACACAAATCTCGCACATCAATCGCAGCCTTCAAATTAGGCGTCGGAGTTGATGCGCATTCAGTAATTCTCGCTAAATCTCTCGGCTACATGAATGAGACCGGCGGACCGGTAAAAGCACTCGCCCAGTTTTACTCTGTCGAGCCAGCAAAAATAATTGTTCTCCACGATGAACTTGATATTGATTTTGCAGCAATCCGCACAAAATTAGGTGGCGGGGATAACGGCCATAATGGTTTGAAATCGATGACTTCAGCATTTAATGGCCCAGATTATTTTCGAGTTCGACTCGGTATCGGTCGCCCAATGGGCCAGCAAGATCCAGCAGATTTTGTCTTGAAACAATTTAGTCAGCCAGAGAAGAAAGAACTGCCACCTTTCTTAGATCGTGGCGCAGATGTAGTCGAATCCTTAATCGAAAAAGGCCTCGATTTAACCCAAACTAAATTTAATTCTTAAAAATCAGCCGGTATTGCGAAGTCCGGTAGCGACTCCGTTAATGGTGAGCAGCAAAGCTCGAACTAAGGTTGGTTCTGCTTCTTCGCCAGAATTACGAACTCTATTAAGTAGATTTACTTGCAATGAGTGCAGCGGCGCTAGGTATTGATCGCGAACTTCTAGAGTTCGAGCGAGTACAGGTTGGTCTCCCAAAAGCTTTGCTTTACCAGTCAGCGCAAGAATTTCAGTGACAGTTAGGTCGAACTCTTCTTCAATAGTGCCAAGGAAGTGTTGTAACTCAGCTGGTACGAGTGTCTCAACATAGCGACGAGCTGTTTTGAGATCTGTCTTCACTAAAGTCATTTCAACGTTGCTAATAAAAGTGCGGAAGAAGTGCCATTCGCCGAGCATCTTCTTAAGGACATCCGTCTTTCCGGCTTCGCGAGCAGCTTTGAGACCGCTGCCAACGCCAAACCAACCAGGAACAATCTGACGAGATTGAGTCCATCCGAATACCCAAGGAATCGCACGTAATGAATCAAGACCACCTGCGGCATCTGGGCGACGTGAAGGACGAGAGCCTAGAAAGAGATTTCCAAGTTGTTCTACTGGTGTTGATGCATAGAAGTACGCAGGTAGATCTGGGTGATCGATTAATGTGCGATAGCGTGCAAATGAATTATCAGAGACCATGTTCATGCATTCATTCCATTGCTCAAGATCTGCTGGGCTTTGACGCGGGCCGCGGTTAAGAACAGTTGCTTCAAGGGATGCGGCAAGTGTGAGTTCGACGTTTTCGCGAGCCAGAGCTGGAAGTGAGTACTTATCGCTAATTACTTCACCTTGTTCGGTCATTTTGATTTCGCCATCAACCGAACCCCATGGCAATGCAACTAAAGCTTCATAAGTTGGACCGCCACCGCGACCGACTGAGCCACCGCGACCATGGAACAAGCGCAACTTAACTCCGTACTTCATTGCAACATCGCGTAGACGACGTTGCGCACGGTGGATTTCCCACTGGCTTGTCGCGATACCCGCATCTTTATTTGAATCTGAATATCCCAACATGACTTCTTGAATATTTCCGCGAAGTTCAACTAGTGATCGGTACGTTGGATCAGAGAGTAATTTTTCCAGAATCTCTCCTGCTGCACGAAGTTCTGCAACAGTTTCTAACAAAGGCGCAAAACCAATCTTTGCGACCTTCTTGTCGAGATCAACTAAGCCGGCATATTTACCAAGAAGCGCTGCAGCAACTAAGTCATCTGCGCCCTTTGTCATAGAGACTATGTAAGTCTCAATTACTTCTGGGCCATGGCGATCAATCAAATCTGAGATTGCTACAAAAGTATTGAGAGTCTTTGCATCTCCAGCGTTAAGTGTTGAAGCATCGTGTATTGGACCACTTGCTAGTTGGGAGATAAGAAGTGGGAATTTCTCATCATGAGACTTTGCAAGATAGTCGTCGCCAAGGAAATTCTTCAAGACACTGTGGTGAGCATCAGAGTGCTCACGGATATCAAGAGTTGCATGTGTTAAACCAAATGCAGCGACCGAACGAATTGTGCGCTCTAGTAAGCCAGTAGCAATCAATCCACCGCGGTGCTGGAAGAGCGAGTCGCGCATCAATGTGAGATCTGCAAGCAACTCTTCTGTATTGAGGTAGTCACGGCCTGGAACATGCGGACCGCCTGCAGCATGACGATTACGAGTAAATGCCAAGCGATGCACAATGGCAGTTGCCTTTAAGCGATACGGCTCTTGCGAGTTAAGACGTAAGAAGCGCTGCTCGAATTCTGGGATGTGCTTCAAATCTTCTTCTACTGATGCGCTGAGTTCTGGCGTTGCACCAGCAATACGAGTTGAAACAGAGAGCATCTGGCGCAGGCGATCCATTGCAGCAATTGTTGTACGAATAGCGTGGCCCACCTGAAGAACTACTGCATCTTCAGTTACCTCTGGCGTGATATTTGGATTTCCATCACGGTCGCCGCCAATCCAAGTACCAAAAGTTAGTGGGCGCGCGGTTACCGGTAAATCAATATTTAGTCGCTTGAGCTCGCGAGCAAAGTCGTTAAGAACTTCTGGCACTGTGTTGCGAGCGAGATCATCAAGATAATAAAGAGCGTTCATCGCTTCATCTAGTGGCTCTGGGCGACCCAAGCGAAGTTCATCGGTCTGCCAAAGCAAATCTACTGACTCTGCTAAACGTTCATCTTGCGAGACGCTCTTTGGTAAATCAAGTAGCGTTGAAATTTCTGAAAGCTTCCCAAGAATTGAACGACGCGCAGCTTCAGTTGGATGTGCAGTAAAGACAGGTCGTACCTGAAGTTCCAAAACCCACTTCTGAATATCTTCTTGAGTAAATTCATGTCCAGCAGCTGGATTTTTCTGTGCTTCAATAATTTTATCGACAGCTTGAGTGAGCCAAGATTTTCCATCACGTCGGGCTTCAGCAAGAACACGTGAGCGGTGTACCTGCTCTGCAATATTTGCGAGGTGGAAGTAAGTACTAAAGGCGCGCACCAAATCAACAGCTTGATCATCAGTTATGTTCTGCAGGATCACATCTTCCGAACTATCGCGGACAGCTTTGCGAACATTTTCTACAAGCTCAAGAAGCTCTGGGCCTTCTTGGCGAACAAGTGATTGACCCAAGAGATCGCCAAGGCGTCTGACATCGCTACGCAAGAGCGCATCATCATTTGCGATAGCGGAGGTGGTTTCTTTGCTCGTAGTCACGGGGGAATTCTCCCACCTCTGAACGTAGTTATGAGACGCGAAGTCTCATTATTCGAAACCTCCAGAGTAAGTTAGCATTGCCTTTATTCGAGCCCCCCTTCTTTTTGAAGTGGGGCATAGGCGCGTTATATGGGCTTGGGGGGCGATCATGTTGGGTTTGTTAGCGCAGCTAGCAAGCAATGCCGCCCTGCGCGAAGGGTTAAATAACCATGCGCGCATTATTGCTCCGCCTTCCAGCAACCCCTTTCTAATAAGTCTTCTCGCCGCCGAAGCACCAATCCTTGTTGTCACAAGTTCAAGTCGAGGCGCCGAAGATCTAGCTGAAGATCTTCGCAATCTTCATCCAGTTGTTCTTGAATTTCCCGCCTGGGAAACATTGCCCCACGAGCGCTTAAGTCCGCGTAATGAAACCGTGGCTACACGTATTCGCACGCTATCTGCGCTGAAATCAATGAACTCAGATGCCAACCCAATTGTTGTTGCTCCGATTCGCGCAGTTATTCACCGATTTATTGCCTCACTTGCTACAGAGCCTCTTCGCATACTTGAACTCGGTCAAGAAGTGTCGCTCACAGAATTAATCGAACATTTTGCGGCACTTTCTTACACGCGAACAGATCTTGTAGAAAAGCGCGGAGAGTTTGCTGTCCGTGGTGGAATTGTCGATGTATTCCTACCACTTGCCGATTATCCAGTTCGTATTGATTTCTTCGGAGATGAAATTGAAGAACTCAGTTATTTTGAAATTTCAGATCAGCGAACAACCAAGCCAGTTATTGGCCCACTTACTATTATTCCTTGTCGCGAACTTCTGATTACAGATGCGATTAAAGAACGCGCAGAGAAAATGAAAAGCCGCTTCCCTGGAGCGATAGAAGTACTAGAGAAAATTACTCAAGGAATCAGTGTTGATGGAATGGAATCACTTATTCCATTCTTAGTTGATGAGCATGAATTGATTCTTGACCGCATTAGTCCTCGAAGCAAAGTCATTTTTATCGAAGAAGAACGCACAAGATCTCGCACCGCGGATTTGATTGAGACGAACGAAGAGTTCTTGCAAGCATCTTGGTCAAATGCATCTATGGGCGGCGAAGCGCCGATGCCGGTAAATGAAGTCACTTATCTGCCGTGGGACTCGCTCTTTGACGAGATTGGCAGCCACGGGCTTAGACACCTGGCGCTTAATAGTTTTGGTTCTGATCTTGATACCCAAGCCTTCTTTACCGACTTCGCACCTATCGAACCTATGCGCGGCAATGTCGAACGGCTATGCCAGTTATTAAGCGATGGACTCAATCAGCATCAAAGCGTCTTATTTGCTGCAACCGGCCACGGAATGGCCGAGCGATACGCCGGTATTTTCCGCGATGCAGATCTTCCGGTGCAGTTAAGTGCGGCACTTGTTGCACGTCCTACCAGAGGTGCAATACATGTTTTCCAATCAACCCTGGCACATGGATTTACTAGTGAAGATAATGAAACGCTATTTATTACTGAGCGAGATTTATCGGGAAGTAAAGTCACATCAAAAGATGCAGCTCGCATGCCGACAAAGCGAAAGCAAGCAATTGATCCGTTGGAATTAAAATCTGGCGATTTTGTTGTGCACGAGCAACACGGAATCGGTCGTTATGTCGAACTTGTCCAGCGCACAGTTGCTGGCGTTACTCGTGAATATTTAGTAATTGAATACGCTGCTGCAAAACGCGGACAACCGGGAGATCGCATATTTGTTCCAACCGATACTATAGAACAAGTAAGTAAATACGTTGGTGGCGAATCTCCTGCAGTTCATCGCATCGGTAGTGGCGAGTGGCAGAAAGCTAAGGGTCGCGCACGTAAAGCGGTTCGCCAGATTGCTGGAGAACTTATTCGACTCTACGCCGCACGAACAAGTGCCCCTGGATATGCATTTTCACCGGATACTCCTTGGCAGCGCGAACTAGAAGATGCATTTAGTTATATCGAGACCCCTGATCAACTTTCAACAATCCAAGACGTAAAGAGCGATATGGAGCGTCCATATCCAATGGATCGAATCATTTGCGGCGATGTAGGTTATGGAAAGACTGAGATTGCAATTCGTGCTGCCTTTAAAGCAGTACAAGATGGCAAACAAGTTGCAGTCTTGGTTCCTACTACTTTGCTGGTCCAACAACACTCAAAGACTTTCGCCGAGAGATATTCAGGTTTCCCATTAAAGGTGGCAGGCATCTCTCGCTTTAATACCGCGAAAGAAAGTAAAGAAATTCTGAAAGAGCTCGAAATAGGCTCGCTCGATGTCATTATCGGAACGCATCGTCTGCTTTCGAACGATGTCGTTTTTAAAGATCTCGGATTAGTTATCGTCGATGAAGAACAGCGTTTTGGCGTCGAGCAGAAAGAGTCGCTCAAAAAAATGCGCACAACTGTCGATGTTTTAGCTATGTCTGCAACGCCGATTCCCCGCACGTTAGAAATGGCGGTTACTGGAATTCGTGAGATGTCGACGATTACGACTCCTCCTGAGGAGCGCCATCCGATTCTGACCTACGTTGGCCCGTCAGATGAATCTCAGATCAAGGCTGCAATCCACCGCGAGCTCCTGCGAGATGGACAGATTTTCTATCTTCATAATCGCGTTGAAAGTATTGATCGCTGCGCCTCTCACATTCAAGAGATGATTCCCGAGGCACGAATTCGAGTAGCCCACGGCCAGATGAGTGAGAATCAATTAGAAGATGTAATCCTGGGATTCTGGAATCGCGATTTCGATGTACTTGTCTGCACCACAATTGTGGAGAGCGGTCTTGATATTCCTAATGCAAATACTTTGATTGTTGAGCACGCTGAAAACTTTGGTCTCTCTCAATTACATCAATTACGCGGACGTGTAGGTCGCGGTCGCGAACGCGGATATGCCTATTTTCTATATCCTGCGGATAGACCGCTAAGTGAAGTCTCATTGGATCGCCTGAAGACCATCGCAACCAATACAGAGCTAGGTTCTGGAATGCGAGTTGCACTTAAGGATTTAGAGATACGTGGTGCCGGTAATTTATTAGGTGGCGAACAATCAGGCCATATTGCAGATGTGGGATTTGATTTATACATGCGTATGGTTGGTGAAGCGGTAAATGATTACAAATCAGGAATCATTGAAGGCGAAGAAGTAAGTCACGAATGCAAGGTCGAACTTCCAATTAACGCGCATTTATCTGAGGAATATGTTCCAGGAGAACGTTTGCGCTTAGATCTTTATCGTCGACTTGCTGATGTACGCAGTAAAGAAGATGTCGAATCAATTCGTGAAGAGATGATCGATCGTTTTGGAGATTTACCAATAGAGGCACTTGCATTACTTGATGTTGCCGAACTTCGAGCTTTCGCAAAATCACATGGAGTTCGCGAAGTTGTTGCAGCTGGGAAATATCTGAGGCTTTCACCGCTTAATTTGCCTGAGTCAAAACAGCTCAAATTGAACCGCCTTTATCCATCTTCGCTCTACAAGAGCCAAAGTTCTACTGTGATGGTCGCCATTCCACGCGCTGCGGCATGGACGCCGCCTGCACAAGGCGTGACAGATTTAGGGGATACTTCTCTCCTAGCGTTTGCTCGCCAAGCGCTGACCGAACTAACTGGCGTATAAGCGCCGAGAAGATACTGGAGCAACTCTGTGAAGAAGATCCTCGCCCTCATTGCAGCAATTTCATTGGTAACACTGACTGCATGCGGTCAAGCAAATAGCGCTGCAACCCTTGGTGATGTCACTATTACACAGACCGACTTTCAGAAGACCGTAGCTACTCTTGTGAAAGAGCGAGAAGGTGTTGATACATCGCAGATGCAGCTCGAAAACGGAGCTGCCCTTAATCGCAGCCAATTGCGCTTCATGATCATCACAACGATTTTCGATGAACTCGCGAAAGAGTTAAAGCTCGAGATTTCAAAGACTGAAATGACCACAAATCGCCAAGATTTAGTCTCACAGAGCGGTGGAGAAGAGCAGCTTGCAAACAATCTTGTAGGAGCACAAATTGCTTCAACAAATTTCGAACGCTATATCCGCGCAATCATTATCTCTGACAAGCTAACCACAGCGCTTAAGTCATCTGGAATTGCAGAGGCAGATATCAGCGGAAAGATTTCTGAACTCGTAACTGCAAAAGCAAAGCAGCTAAAAATTGAAATCAATCCACGTTATGGCATTTGGGATAACGAAACTGGCGATGTACTTGCCAAGGATTCAGCTGGCGATGCAATCAAATCAACTCCTGCAAATTAATAGGAGTAGATTTAATAATGTCTGAACGTATCTTTGGTTCAGAACTTCTACGACTAGTAGAAGTAATGGATCGGCTTCGATCACCAGGCGGTTGTGCATGGGATGCAGAGCAGACTCATGAGTCGCTCATTAAATATCTCCTAGAAGAGTCCTATGAATTTATCGATGCAATAGAAACCGATGATAGAGCGGGCATGCGCGAAGAACTTGGTGACGTTCTCTTGCAGGTGTATTTCCATTCGCGCATTGCCCAAGATCACCCCACTGAGCCATTTACTATCGATGATGTTGCGGGAGCAATCGCAGATAAATTGATTGGTCGCCACCCTCACGTTTTTGCTGGTTTGGAAGTTTCAGGAACCGAAGAAATTATTGAAAATTGGGAAGCAATCAAGGCAAAAGAGAAGGGTCGCACCTCAGCAGTTGATGGAGTCGCGATGTCACAGCCGGCGCTCCCGCTTGTTGCAAAATTGATTTATCGCGCCGATAAATATGGAACTCCAATAAATGTTGCCGAGTACATCTCAGATCAACCAGCAACAGAGGAGAGCGTTGGCGCAGCCCTCGCATCCGTGATTGCCTGGGCGTATAAGCATGAAATTGACCCAGAATTAGCCCTACGTGCCCAAGCTCGAGCAATAATCAAAGAAATCACGAGCGCCGAAGAGCTTTAATCGAGGCGGTAAGATTGCCTCAGGTCGCTCAATGGTGAGCGCTTTATTCAATACCTTTATAAGCAATCAAGCTTTTATCTCGAAGGAGACACTCAGTGGCAATCATTGACACAATCTACGCTCGCGAAATTCTCGATTCTCGCGGAAATCCAACTGTTGAAGTTGAAGTTCAGTTAGAAGATGGAACACAAGCACGCGCAGCCGTTCCAAGCGGTGCATCAACAGGTGCATTCGAAGCTTCTGAACTTCGAGATGGAGATAAGAAGCGCTACCTCGGTAAGGGCGTACTAAAGGCAATTGCATTTGTTAATGATGAGATTGCTCCAGTTATCGAAGGATTCGATGCACAGGATCAGCGCCTTGTTGATTCAGAGATGATCGCACTTGATGGCACACCAAATAAATCACGTCTTGGTGCAAATGCAATTCTTGGTGTTTCACTTGCCGTTGCAAAAGCTTCAGCTGATTCTGCTGATCTTTCATTGTTCCGCTATGTCGGCGGCCCAAATGCACATGTACTTCCAGTTCCAATGATGAACATTCTTAACGGTGGAGCTCACGCAGATACCAACGTAGATGTTCAAGAATTCATGATTGCTCCAATTGGCGCACCAACATTCCGCGAATCACTTCAGTGGGGCGCAGAGATTTACCACGCACTTAAGTCAGTACTTAAGTCACGCGGACTTGCTACATCTGTCGGCGATGAAGGTGGATTCGCTCCAAACCTTGATTCAAACCGTGCAGCACTAGATCTCATCATTGAAGCAATCACAGCAGCAGGCTTTAAGCCAGGAACAGATATTGCACTCGCGATGGACGTTGCAGCTACTGAATTCCATGATGCAGGCAAGTACAAGTTTGAGGGCAAGATGCTTTCATCTGATGAAATGATCGCTTATTACGCAGATCTCGTAGCGTCTTACCCAATCGTTTCAATCGAAGACCCACTCAATGAAGAAGACTGGGCAGGCTGGAAGTCAATGACTTCTTCATTAGGTTCAAAGATTCAGATCGTTGGAGATGATTTATTTGTTACCAACCCAATTCGTTTAGCAAAGGGAATCGAAACTGATACCGCAAATGCGCTATTGGTTAAGGTAAATCAGATCGGCACATTAACCGAAACTCTAGATGCAGTTGATCTTGCCCACCGCGCAAATTACCGCAGCATGATGTCGCACCGTTCAGGCGAAACTGAAGATGTGACGATCGCTGATTTAGCGGTTGCAACTAACTGTGGTCAGATCAAAACCGGAGCACCATCACGTACCGAGCGCGTTGCCAAGTACAACCAATTGCTACGCATTGAAGAAGAACTTGCTGAAGGCGCCGTATTTGCAGGACGCGGCGCATTCCCTCGCTTCAAAGGTTAGCTAAGAGCTAAGACATGCGCCGTCGACGTCGCAGTTACTCATCTCCCCGTCGTTCATCACAACGTCGTCGCGTGCGTGGCAACGCTCGTCCTTTAGCCTTAATCGCAATAATCTTTATCTTTACACTCACCCTTGCTCCACCAATTAAAAATTACTTCACCCAGCGCGCCCAGATCAGCGCACTTAAATCACAAGTCGCATCTGATCGCACCGCACTTGAGCAAGCGCGTGCTGAGTTAAGTACTTGGCAAGATCCAAATTACGTTAAGTCACAAGCACGCGAACGTCTTCACTTTGTAATGCCCGGCGAACGTCAATACATTGTTACTGGCACCGACATCACGCAATCACAACCCCAAACAAACCAGATTGCCGGTCAACTTAATGAAGGTGCGCCTTGGTATACTAAGCTGATCGCATCAGTAACTGAATCCGGTCTTTAATTAATGAGCGATAAAGCAACGCAGAAAGATTTAGATTGCATCGAAACCCAATTAGGACGCACACCTCGTGATGTCCACGCAATTTCTTATCGCTGTCCTTGCGGCAACCCAGCAGTTGTTGAAACACCTCCGCGCCTTAGCCATGGCGAACCATTCCCGACTTTCTATTACGCAACCTGCCCACGTTTAACAGGTGCAATATCCACACTCGAATCAACAGGTTTGATGGCGGAAATGAATGAGCGCCTTGCCGTTGATGCCGAACTAGCTGGTGCATATGCCGCAGCACATGATGA
>CAFBLZ010000026.1_pt1 | contig 12001 bp, 14 predicted proteins | sample 7268341 | NCBI WGS metagenome assembly CAFBLZ01 (sample SAMEA6814048, study PRJEB35770) | freshwater metagenome | biome: Freshwater; feature: Freshwater reservoir; material: water | place: Czech Republic | collected 2017-05-23 | depth 30m m
AAGAAAGCGATAATTGCACCGGCAATAGTTAAATTGAGGGCATCATTTGCGGTTTCAATAATCCAAACTTTGAGGTTTTCGCCACCAAATAGACGATGTGACAATGAGGCAAACATTGCGAGGCCGACACCGAGTGCGAAACCAATACCTGCCCCATCAAGAATTCCGATATCGCGTCCAGCGCTAATAGATGTGATGATGATGGCAAGTGTGAAAGTCTGAACTAATACACCAATGATCGTCCCACCAAATAAAAGAGCCGGCTTATTCTGATTGGCGTTGAGCTGGCCAGAGGCAATTCCACGTTCCTTCATCCACAATGGATAGAAAGTTTTTGGGCCGAACCAGATGCCACCGCTCACAAATGAAACTGCAAACGCAACCAAAACTCCAATAACATTTAACCCTGAAATAGTCATGAGAGAATTGTACATAATTCAATTAACAAAGTGGGTAAGGGAGAGTCACTAAATGAGCAAGCAAGAAATAACTGCTCACTTAAAAAAGTTTGACAAGCCACAGCGCGATGCCCTCCAAGCGGTGCGAGAAATGATTGCTGAGGCGTTACCCGAGGCTGACCAGGTAATAAAATACGGCATCCCAACCTTTGCCATCGAGGGTAAGGGCATAATTGGTTTTGATGGATTTAAAAATCACAACAGTATTTTCCCGTATAGCGGATCGTTGGCAGGCAGACTCAAAGATGAACTCTCAAATTATGAACAGACCAAGGGATCTATCCACTTTGATAAAGTGAAGCCTTTCCCAAAAGGGCTGCTGAAGAAAATCATCAAGGAGCGCTTAATACAGATGAGGGAGAAGTAATTCGCTCACTGGTTGAGCGCAGAAATCCTACAAGTTCATCTAGAAATTGTTTACTCTGAAGAATACAATTTGGTATGACAAAGAATGACCAACCAGAGAAGTCCATACTTCCATTGAAGTATGTCGACATGATTGAAGATATGTTTCATGCGCTTCTTGCAATTGCGTTATTTGCTATTGCGGTTGGAGCTTTTGGATATAGCATCAAACGACTCATCGAGACTAGCCCATTCTTTCCCAACGGAATGATTCAGGGCGTCAATGACCTACTCTTTATCGTAATCATTCTGGAAATATTAAGAACTGTTATTTCACGTTTTACTGATGGTGTATATCAACTACATAAATTCTTAATCATCGGTGTTATTGCATCAGTTCGACATATTCTTACCGTTGGAGCTTCACTCACTTTGGAATCCACAAAGAGCGACTCTGCATTCAATCGCTCAATAGTTGAGATGGGTCTTACCTCAGGAATTATTGTTGCGTTGGTTTTAGCGCTCTTCCTCTCACGCCTTTCACACAAGCGCAATTAATAAAAATTACAGAGCGGCCAACGAATCCTTCATAATTGCTTGTAATAGTTTCACATCAACTTCCCAATCATTTGGGAGAGCAATGGTCTTCTTATTAACTCTGTACTCTTTAAATTTAGGTGCATACTTCTTGAGAACATCCTGATTCCAGGGCGCAATCAAAATATGGTTTGTCGCAGCTGAAGCCCCGAATAAGTAAGAATTATCCTTTTTCAACATCGGTTGATTCCAGGCAATTACTAATTCCAACTCTGGATACTTGCTCTGAATAGCCTTAAAGATGGCTTTCATTGTCTTTGCCTGGGCTGGTGTGACTGTCTTGTAAAACTGCGATGGAGTATCAAACCTTTTTGATGATTCTGAGCCTCTTGAATACATCACTAGAGCGTTTGCATGAGCCTGAGAAAAGCCATAATTTTCACGAAGGTAGGCAATCTGTGCGGGATATTTCTCGCTTTCGAGTTCCTTCATGACTTTAAACCAATAAGCCATTTTTTCGCCGTACTTCTTTTCAATTAACGGGAAATACTTTTCTCGCGATCCATCTGCAGCAGGCATGGTGAAAATCTACCTCCACTCATAAGTGACTTCAAGTTTAGAAAATTGCGAGTGCTAGCACCAAAATTCGAGTTGCTCTGCAAAGCAAGGAGAGGAGACTCATATATGGAGCACTTAGCTTCACCTATTTTTAGAGGAGTTCTCATGTCTGAGGTATTAATTAGAAAAATCGCCTTCGTCACAGGCGGAGGTTCAGGTATTGGAGAAGCATCAGCAAAAGCTCTTGCCGATGCCGGTGCTTCAGTTGCGATAGCTGATGTAGATATGGTCGGTGCAGATCGAGTAGTGGCTGAAATTCTCGAAAACGGCGGTATAGCAAAGAGTTACAAATTAGATGTATCTGATGATTTAGCGATTGGTGCAGTAATCGCGGCGATAGAAAAGGATTTTGGCGGATTACATATTGCGGTCAACAATGCAGGTATCGGTGGAGATTTAGCGCCTACGGGAGAACAAACTCCAGCAGGTTGGCGAAAAGTTATAAGCGTGAATCTTGATGGAGTTTTCTATTGCATGAGACATGAAATCGGGGCAATGACTAGATCTGGTGGTGGATCAATCGTAAATATGGCCTCTATTTTGGGTGAAGTTGGTTTTGCGAATTCATCTGCATATGTTGCGGCTAAACATGGTGTTGTTGGTCTTACCAAAGCTGCTGCAATTGAATATGGCACAGCGGGTATTCGCGTAAATTCGGTTGGGCCAGGATTTATCTCAACGCCACTGCTCAAAATTCTTCCTGAAGAAGCCTTGGCGGGCATTGCAGCGATACATCCAATGAATCGATTAGGAACCTCAGCTGAAGTTGCTGCACTGGTTCTCTTTTTAGCATCGCCCGATAGCTCTTTCATCACTGGTGGTTATTACCCAGTTGATGGTGGGTACCTCGCCAAGTAGCGAGAAAGAGAAAGCCTCCACGGAAATCCGTGGAGGCTTTCTTCTGCTTTAACGACTTATTGAATTATGCAGTTGCGATTGTTGAAATTTCAAACTCAAGCTTGATGTTCTCTGAAACAAGAATTCCACCAGTCTCTAGCGCAGCGTTCCAAGTCAAGCCGAAATCCTTACGATTGATTTCTGCTTCGCCTTCGAAACCGAAGCGATCGTTACCGAAAGGATCCTTAGCGGTTCCTGTGTATTCAAATTCGATAACGATTGGCTTTGTTACATCCTTGATTGTGAGGTCGCCTTCTACTGAAAGCTTCTCAGATCCAGCATCCTTGACAGAAGTTGACTTGAAAGTGATCTTTGGGAAGTTTGCAACATCGAAGAAATCAGGTGACTGTAGGTGGCCATCACGGTCTGCGCTGCGAGTGTCAACTGATGCAACGTTGATTTCGATTGAAATGTTTGCTGCGCCATCGGCAACAACTGCTGAACCTGTGTAATCATTAAAAGATCCACGAACTTTCGTCACCATTGCATGGCGTGCGCTAAAGCCCACGCGGCTATGTGAAGCATCGATGGTGAAGGTACCTGCTGGAAGAGAAGCTAAAACTGACATGTGTTTTCCTTTGTATAGACGGCATTAAGAGATTTCCGTAAGGCCACAGTAAGTGGCACAGATGAACAATAGACCAATTTAGTTGAAATTTCAACTATCTCTCTAGTTGATACTCGATAGCAAATTAGGACAAGTCCCAGTTAAACTCAACTTATCGTTTCACTGACTGCGGAGGATTCTCAAATGCAAGATTCTGGCAAGTGCCCTGTTCCACACGGCGCGATGACAACAACTGCAAAATCAAATACAAGCTGGTGGCCAAACACTCTTAATCTAGACATTCTTCACCAACACGACGCCAAGACAAATCCACTCGGTGCAGATTTCGATTACCGAAATGAATTAGAGAAACTGGATATTCCGGCGTTAAAGAAAGATCTACATGCACTTATGACTGATTCGCAAGATTGGTGGCCTGCTGATTGGGGACATTACGGCGGACTTTTCATTCGCTTAACTTGGCATGCAGCCGGTTCGTATCGCGTTGCCGATGGTCGCGGCGGTGCGGGTACTGGCAATCAACGTTTTGCACCACTTAACTCATGGCCAGATAATGGAAATCTCGATAAGGCGCGACGTTTATTGTGGCCAATCAAGAAGAAGTACGGAAATAAAGTCAGCTGGGCAGATCTCCTTGCTTATGCAGGAACAATTGCTTATGAATCAATGGGACTTAAAACATTTGGATTTGCATTCGGTCGCGCCGATATTTGGCATCCAGAGATTGATATCTATTGGGGAAGTGAAACCGAATTTCTTGCACCATCAGAACTTCGTTATGAAGATCTCAATGATGCAACAACATTGGAAAACCCATTAGCTGCCGTACACATGGGATTGATTTACGTTAATCCAGAGGGCGTGAATGGAAAACCTGATCCACTTAAGACAGCAGCTCACGTCCGTGAAACTTTTGCTCGAATGGCGATGAATGATGAAGAGACGGTGGCTCTGACTGCGGGCGGCCACACTGTTGGAAAAGCCCACGGTAATGGCAAGGCATCTAACCTTGGCCCTGCGCCAGAAGGTGCGCCAATAGAAGAAGCTGGCCTTGGTTGGATGAACCACACTACCCGTGGAATTGGGCGTGACACAGTCACTTCAGGCATCGAAGGCGCATGGACAACCAATCCAACTCAGTGGGATAACGGTTACTTTGAACTTCTACTCAATCACGAATGGCAACTAGCTAAATCTCCTGCCGGCGCCTCACAGTGGGAGCCAGTCAGCATCAAGGAAGAAGCTAAGCCTGTTGATGTTGAAGATCCAACAAAGCGTTACAACCCAATGATGACCGACGCTGATATGGCGATGAAAGTTGATCCTGCATACCGAGTAATTTCTGAGAAGTTCTACGCAGATCCTGCTTACTTCAGCGAAGTATTTGCGCGCGCGTGGTTCAAACTCACACACCGTGATTTAGGTCCAAAGGTTCGTTACTACGGACCTGATGTACCGGCCGAAGATCTCATTTGGCAGGATCCAATAACTCCTTGCAATAAAAGTTTCAATGTCGATGATGTCAAAGCAAAGATTGCTTCATCAGATCTAACAGTGGCAGAACTCGTTTGCACTGCATGGGATAGCGCACGAACATTCCGTGGCTCTGATAAGCGAGGTGGAGCAAATGGCTCACGCATTCGTCTTGCGCCACAGAAAGATTGGGAAGGCAATGAACCAACTCGACTTGCACGAGTGTTGTCTGTTCTCGAACCAATTGCGGTTGAAGCTAATGCATCTCTAGCAGATGTCATTGTTCTTGCAGGTGGTGTTGGAGTTGAGAAGGCGGCGAAAGCTGCTGGCATCACGGCAACGGTTCCATTTACACCAGGTCGCGGAGATGCCACTGTTGCTCAGACAGATGCTGCATCATTTGCGCCGCTAGAGCCGTTGCATGATGGTTTCCGCAATTATCAGAAGAACGATTACGCCGTCAGCCCCGAAGAGCTTCTGCTTGATCGCTCGCAATTAATGGGTCTAACCGCACCTGAAATGACAGTTCTCCTCGGAGGAATGCGCGTTCTTGGAACTAACTTTGGCGATAGCAAGCACGGCGTTTTCACAGAACGCGTAGGCGCACTCACCAATGACTTCTTCGTGACTCTGACTGATATGACATACGTCTGGGAGCCAGTCGGTAGCAATCTATACAACCTTCGCAATCGTCAAACAGGTGAAGTGAAATTTACCGCTACCCGTGCAGACTTGGTCTTCGGCTCAAACTCAATTCTGCGTTCATATTCAGAGGTCTATGCGCAAGATGATAACCACCAGAAGTTCGTTCAAGACTTTATCGCAGCTTGGACAAAGGTCATGAACGCAGATCGATTCGACCTCGTTTAGTCATCACTAAAATTTGAGGCGCGAAAAAACCCCCGCAGAATATGCGGGGGTTTTTATCTTTGATTAAGAATTAAGAATTGACTAGGACTTTCTTTGGCTTCTTAAAGAAGGAGTAACCAACTGGCAATACGTAGGCTAGCCAAACAATTGACTGAAGGACTGATGGAGTTGGTGTGTAATTAAGGCCACCCTTAAGTATCGAACCAACTAAGCCATCCGCACTAATAAATCCAGAGATGTCATAGAGCTTTGAAGAGTCTCCTGGAAGGAGATCTATCTCTTGGAATTCGTGCACTGCATAACTGAACATTCCAGCAGCTACAAAGACCAACGCAATTCCGCTATAGCGAAAAAACTTTCCAAGATTTATTTTTAGCGAACCGAGATACAGCAACCATCCAAGAACTACAGATACTCCAAGACCTAAGAATGTTCCGAGAACAACGGTGGTCGCGCCGCTAGAAGCAAGAGCGCCATTCCAGATAAAGATTGCGGTCTCAAGACCTTCACGGCCAACAGAGAAGAATGCGAGCGCGAATAGCGAACCGGCACCAGTTGCAATTGCGCGATCCATCGCACCTTCGAGCTCTTGCTTTAGGAAGCGAGCCTTCTTTGCAAGCCAGAGAATCATCCAAGTAATTAACCCACCGGCAATTACTGAGAGAGTACCTGAAACGAACGGCTCTGCATTTCCCTCTAATTCAAAAGATGAGATTGTGAAGAACGAACCGAAAGCAATTGATACTGCAATTGCGGTGAATACACCGGCCCAGATAATGCGAGTGCGATCGCCCTGACCAATCTTCTTAAGGTAGGCGATAAGAATGCCGACAACAAGTGCCGCTTCTAAACCTTCTCGGAGACCAATCAGAAAATTCGCCAGCATTGCCTAGCCCTTCGATTTACGCAACATTGGTGTTGCGTAAATAGCGTAGCACTGCCCTAGGTAGCCTCACAAATCGAAATTGACGCTCAGGCGAGTGTTTTAAGTAACCCCGAAACCGCGGATTCAACCATGACCAGGACTTCCTGATAGGCATCTATCTCATTGCCCCAAGGGTCTGGAACCTCTACCGAATCAGCCCCGGGATCAAAAGAGCGAAGCATCGCAACCTTGGCTCGGTCTTCATCGCTGCGAGCAAGATTGAGAATATTCTCATGATTACTCAAATCCATAGCGAGTATCAGATCCACTTCATCAAATCTCTCTGCCATGAATTGGCGAGCTTGATGACTGTACGAGTAACCAACTGATTTCCAGGTCTGTTCTGAAAGCAAGTGAGCACTTTCGCCTACATGCCACGATGAGGTGCCACTGCTAGAAACAATTATTTTCGGAGCTTCTATCTCGCTTGCACGATTGGCAAGTACTGCAGCGGCCATCGGAGACCTACAGATATTTCCGAGACAGACCATTTCAACGCGAATCAGTTCTCGTTCTTTAAGTAATTGTAGGTATGAACTCACTCCGCAATACTAAGACCATGTCTGCCGGCTATGTCTATCCCCCACCAAGTGATGGAAAATCTTTTCGCCTAGGAATGGGGCTGCGTTCATTTGAACCTGCAGCATGGCTAGAAGCCGGTGCTGATTTAGATGTTCAAATTCCTGAACGTCTTGCTCTTGCAATCACAGATCATGATGTTGTGTATCAAGAGCTCCCTGGATACCGCAAAGCTATAGCTGAACTAGCAGAACGTATTATCGAAAATTTAAAGGAGTTTCACGCGAATAAATACAAGTTCTCTGAGAAGACAATCACTCACCTACCAACGCAGACCACAATTTCATTTGACTCCCCCGAAATCCTGTTGGAGATTGCATCCATTATTGGAGAAGATCTTGTGGTGCTATCTCGTGAGAACAATGAGTGGAAGATAGTCGCTGGCGCAGTTCTCTTTCCTTCGCGTTGGAAGTTGTCCGAGAAAATAGGTAAAGGTATGGATGCAGTTCATGCTCCAGTGCCGGGCTATGAGGGAGCGCTTGCGCCTTATATGACAGCTACTTTCGACAAGATCTCTGCAGATCGTCCTGCTTGGCGTAAGAATTGGTCGCTTCATAGCACTGCAGATTTGCACCAGCCAACCTCTATCCACCAAACAGCGCGACCTGAAGATTATTGGTGGCGGACAGAACGCCAGACTCTTACACGTTCACGCGAAGGCGAATTTCTCTTCTTTACGATTCGCAATCGCGCCGAACCTTTAAAGTGGATTAAGGAAGATCCAGATTCATCAACTGCTTTCGCCGAAACTTTGGCGAGTCTGTTGCCAGAGACCATCGAGTACAAAGGTTTGCAGCAAGACCATCAATTGATTATTGATTACCTTCGGGATGCAACAATTAGCGGTGATGACCGCGCTCGTTAAATGAGCGGAGCGCTCGTAAGCCATCAGATGGCCAGATAGAAATTGTAGAAATCGAGCACGGCGTTGCATCCATATGGAAAACGCCATCATTTGGGCCATCAATAACGATATTAACCGCTGATTTGATAACTCCATTATGTGTTACAACGACAATGCTTTTGCCTGGATATTCTGCGACAACTTTTTCAAGGGCTGCATCAATTCTAATCCGAGCTTCGTCATATGACTCTCCCCCGCCGGGACCATAAGAAGATGAGTCGAGCCATGCCTGATAATCATCAGGAGTTTCATTTTTAACTTCTTCGATCGACTTTCCATCCCATGTGCCGAATGAAAGTTCATACCAATCTGTATCTTCAATGACTTCAAGACTTGTTGTTTGCGCAATCGCATCCGCAGTCTGACGAGCGCGCTTAAGTGGTGAAGAGATAAGTACCTCTGGCTTGAGTTTTACCACCTCTGCAGCAACGCGCTCTGCTTGCGCTAAACCATCTTCGGTTAGCTCTGGATCTAGCGCGCCAGTACCAGAAAATTTACGGGTAGGCGTCAAAATTGTTTCACCGTGACGAATGAAGTGAATTGTTGTCGGAACTTCAGAGCTCCGGAGTCGATCGGTTAGAAAATTCTGCTGAATCACTGCTATCGGCTTATGCGCACTTCCACCATCTAGCGCCTTGTTAGCGAGGCGATCGGCATGTGAATTCTCATCACGCGGGATCCAGCTGTATGTAACTAGCGAAGGATTATGCGCGTTGCGGCATTGCTTAGCAAGATCTCTCATATCTGAGTGCTTTATCTGCCAGCGGCCAGACATTTGCTCTACAACTAATTTAGAATCCATGGCAACTTCAACAATTGCCTCAGGATCTAGTTGATGAATATGAGTTAAACCAGCGAGAAGTCCGCTGTATTCAGCAACATTGTTTGTTGCAATTCCTATGACATCAAAGAGCTCTGCAAGTATTTTGCCATTTTCTGTTACTACTGCGCCATATCCTGCTGGCCCGGGATTACCTCGCGAACCACCGTCAGCAGTTAATTTGAATGTGCGAGCCATAATTAATTACTCGCGCACCAAAATGCATCGACATTGTTCGCAGCGAACTACTTCCTCTGCTGGCAAAGTTGATATTCGTGCAATCTCTGTGGTGTTTATTGTGAGGTGGCATCCCTTGCATTCATTGCCAACCAGCGGAGCAGCGCCATTTCCATTGTTGTCCTTGGCAAGCTTGGTATATAAATCTTTTAAATCTTGTGCAATTGGTGCGGCTATTGATGTACGTTTTTCGGAGACGATTGTGCGTTCATTAATGATGATTGTTAAGGCATTTTCTTTCTTGATTTCCAAGTCAGCTATCTCAAGATTTAACTCTTCTTCTTCTGCAGTGAGCTCGTTGATGCGATTGGTGATGCCTTCTACCTGCACCATAATTGTGAGTTCAACTTCTTCAAGCTCAGCGCGACGATGGCCCAAGGTTACGAGCTCGTGCTGAGTCGATTCGAGATCTTTAGCTGAACCGGTACCTGAATTTAAGCGCGCTTCATCGCGCTGAATGCGAGTAACGATTTGCTCAACATCTCCTTCTGCGCGTAATAGCTCGCGCTTAACATCTGTGCGCTCAGTCTCTGCCGCGACTCGGAGGTCACGAACATTATTGCGCTTGATAACTACTGAACTAAGAGCAGAAGTTTCAGGAAGAGTTGCCTCCCGCTGAGCTAGAGATGCGAGTTGATCATCTAATCGCTGAACTTCGAGGATTGCTTGTTGATCGCCTTGGGAAGCCTTCATGAAAGTAAATCCTGACCGTATTTGAAGTAAATCGCGAGTATGAGCACTGCATATGTAACTGTATAAATAAGGCGTCCCCACCCACGATTGAGTAGATCAACTATTTGTTGATGGCGAGATTCAGAGAAATTCCAAATGTTCTCCATCAATGAAATTCTTGTGATTGTTGAAAAAACCGTAACTGTTGAAATTGTTACCAATAAGCACCAAGGACAGAGTGCATGAATTACAAAGAGTGATTGCGACAAAAGCCAGAATGCAAATAGGAGTCCAAGCCCATAGCCAATATGTGCAACGCGCATAAAGAGTCGAGGGAATGCAACAAGTCCGAGACCTGCAATTGCAACAGTGATGATTACAGGTTCGAGCATCAGACCAAGAAATGAATTAGGAAAACCTAGAAGACTTGACTGCCAAGATTTTGCAACCTTACCGCAAGAGATTACTGCGTTAAGGTCGCAAGAAAGTTTATTTGTTGGAGCTTCTGCCAATTTAATTGCATCGTACGAAAGAACAAGTGAAGCAAGAAGACTCAAGGTCGAAGAAACCAACATCGCCCAATAGGTTTTGCGGTAGCCACGAAGGCGCTCGATTGTGCCGGTTTCAGACATGCGCAGAGTTTACCGTCTTTCGCAGTACGTGAAGTTATGCATCAAAGTGAAGCCAGCAGAGGCGTATAGTCGCTGCGCACTCTCATTCTGATGACGGACTCCCAATGAGAGGCAATCTTCACCTAATAGAAAGCCCGCAATCAAGCATTTTTTGATCAGTGCCTTGCCATGGCCTTGGCCGCGATAACCACGGTGAGTGGCAACTGAGGAAATCACAACTCCTCCCGACTGCCACCGACAAAGCGCGGCAACTGCCATGAGTTGAGCATTTTCATGAATTTCAATCCACTGCAATATTTCCTGATTTCCAGGATAAACAGATGAATCTGGTGCATGCTCTTTCAGAAATTCTTCAATTACTAAGTCCGAGGATTGCAGAGATTCTTCGAAAACTCCTGGAACTGTTGGAGCCCAATAGCTATCCCACTCTGCAACAACTTTACAATCTGAAGATAATGAATTGGCGCCTATTGATTCTAATGAAAAGTTTTTCCAACTAGTCGGGATTAATGGCTTCTCTCCGAAGGCAATTCCATATATTCCCGTATCTTCTCGGCTGATACTCAAATTACCATTCAGATCGTAATCCGCGGCGAGAAATTTTGTGCTCGGTACCCACGTTTCAAAAAATGGTGATGATGGAAAGAGCCTTTTATATTCAGCTTTTGCTTCTTCGAATTCTTCTGTGATCATTTCAACGCTTTAAGAATACAGAACTCATTTCCTTCAGGATCTGCCATGACAACCCATGTTGTTTCGGGGTCTTCGCTCTGGCCAATCTCAATCTTCTTTGCTCCGATTGCTTCTAGTCGAGAAACCTCTGCGGCTTGATCTTTAGGACGCAAATCAAAGTGAAGGCGGTTCTTAACTACTTTTTCATCTGGAACTTTTAGAAAAAGGATGTCTGGCATCCGACCCACTTCAGGACTTCCATCTAGCAATTCGATAACTACTCCGAATTCATCAGAGTCAGTAATTTTCCAATCAAGTGCAGCAGCCCAAAATTCAGCGACTATCTGTGGATTGTGAGCATCGACGGTTATACATTGAAGGCGTAGGTTCTCAGTCATGGTATTTAACCTCGAATTTGAGCAGCATGATCTTTAGGGTGATTTGTATAAGTCTCTAGCCATTTCTTAACGGAATATTCTCCTGATTCAGTATGAGTACCAGAGTTCTGAAGCTGTTCTTCGGTAAGGCGAAGTATTAGTTGATACGAGGATTTTCTAACGGCGGCAAATACCTCGATAGCTGTGCTCACATCTAAGTCGGTGTATCCAAGCGTCGGATTATCCGCCCATTTTCCTTCGTCATAACCTTGAATTGTTGTACCTGGTTCTGCAATCAATCTGCGCAATCTTGCATATGACTGAGCCTCGCTATCTGCAAGGTGGTGTATTACCTGACGTGGAGTCCAACCCTCAGAGTCACTACGATCGAGATCGGATTCTTTAAGTGAATTTACT
>CAFBLZ010000027.1_pt1 | contig 11844 bp, 8 predicted proteins | sample 7268341 | NCBI WGS metagenome assembly CAFBLZ01 (sample SAMEA6814048, study PRJEB35770) | freshwater metagenome | biome: Freshwater; feature: Freshwater reservoir; material: water | place: Czech Republic | collected 2017-05-23 | depth 30m m
CGCGTTGCAGAAGAGACAGCAAAGGCAGAAGGAAAGCCTGAAGCAGCGCTCTCAAAGATTGTTGAAGGTCGCATCACTGGCTTCGTTAAGGAAGTTTCACTTCTTGAGCAAGCTTTCGCAAAGGATGCAAAGAAGACTGTTCAGCAGATTCTTGATGAAGCAGGAACCGCCGTTAAGGCATTCCACCGCTTCCGCGTTGGCCAGTAGTATCTTAAGCAAGACATTTAAATCCAGCTAGATCGGATTAGGCGAAAAGGAGCATCCAATGGCAGGAACGCAATCACCTGTAGATAGGCGTTCATACCAGAGGGTGCTCCTTAAGCTTTCCGGAGAAGTCTTCGGTGGAGGCAAGGGCGTTGGTCTCGATCCCGATGTTCTTGTAGATGTTGCAAAGCAGATTGCAGATGTTGTTCGCGGTGGCGTTCAGGTAGCAATCGTCGTTGGTGGCGGTAACTTCTTCCGTGGCGCCGAACTTTCAGAGCGCGGCATGCAGCGCGCACGGGCTGACTATATGGGAATGCTCGGAACAGTGATGAACTGTTTAGCACTTCAAGATTTTCTCGAACGCGAAGGTGTTGATACTCGCGTTCAGACCGCAATCACAATGGGCCAAGTTGCCGAGCCTTATGTTCCACTTCGCGCAATCCGCCACCTTGAAAAAGGTCGAGTAGTTATTTTTGGAGCCGGCGCAGGAATGCCGTTCTTCACAACAGATACTGTTGCAGCACAACGTGCGCTAGAAATTGGCGCAAATGCACTTCTTCTTGCAAAGTCTGGCGTTGATGGTGTCTATAACGCAGATCCTCGCAAGGATAAGAATGCAGTTAAGTTTGATCAAATCTCTTACGACGAAGTTCTCCAGAAGTCACTTGCCGTTGCTGATGCAGCAGCATTTAGCCTCTGTCGCGAGAACAAACTTCCTATCGTTGTCTTCGACTTAATGTCACATGGAAATATCGGTCGCGCTGTTCGCGGCGAAAAGATTGGAACCCTCGTTAGCTAACGAGGGCCTACAAGGGAGATACGAACATGGCAGATGTAACAACTTCACTCGCTGAAGCCACAGATAAGATGAACAAAGCTGTCGAGGTTGCAAAAGATGATTTCGGAGCTATCCGTACAGGCCGTGCTCACCCATCAATGTTTAATAAAATCATGGTCGATTACTACGGGACCTACACAGCTTTGTCGCAATTGGCTTCAATTCAAATTCCAGAGAGCCGTTTGGCAATAGTTTCGCCTTTCGATAAGGGCGCAATGGCATCAATTGAAAAAGCAATCCGCGATTCAGATTTAGGCGTAAATCCAGCCTCCGACGGAGTTGTCATCCGCGTAGCTCTTCCACAATTAACAGAGGAACGCCGTAAGGATTACATCAAGGTTGCAAAGACAAAAGCTGAAGATTCTAAGATTTCAATGCGTAATATTCGTCGCGCTGCTAAAGAAGCGATGGAGAAGGCCGAGAAAGATGGCGATATCTCTAAGGATGATCTCAGCCGTGGTGAGAAAGAACTTGAGAAGATTACTTCAGAGCATGTAGCAAAGATTGATGAGCTTTTAAAGCATAAGGAAGCCGAGCTCCTCGAGGTATAAACCTCGAACAAAATCATGTCTGACTTACACGCCATCAATGACGCGATTAATAAGCGCGCAGGAAGAAAATTAATTCCTTCAATTGGTGTATCTGTTGGACTTTTCGCACTTGTGTGGGCTTCGCTCGCGTTCTATAGAGGAATCTTCGCTGCAATAGTTGCACTTGCAATGGTTCTTGGTGTTCGCGAGATGGTGACCGCGTTGAAGCGTGCAGATATCAATCTTTCATTCACAGCGCTAGTTTTAGCATCTATTGGAATGGCCTCGGCTGCTTGGTTCGGGGGAGTCAATGGGCTTGCAGTAGCTACTGCAATTGCCCTTCCGTGGCTACTTGCACTCTTGCTGCCTAAGGGTCCAGAGCACTTTATTCGTAGTGCATCTGCTTATGCGCTGACACTTATTTACATTCCATTTCTCGCTGGGTTCTTGATTCTTCTTGCACGCCCACACAATGGTTTTGATCGGATGATGACTTTTGTAGTCCTTATTGCATGTAATGATACTTTTGCATACCTGACTGGCCTTGCTATCGGAAAGCACCCATTGGCGCCAAAAATTTCTCCGAAGAAAACTTGGGAAGGCTTTATTGGATCAATTGTTTTCACGACAATTGCAGGTGGATTGGCATTTAATTACATTCTTGATGCACAGATATGGCTTGGTGCCCTTGCTGGTCTTGCCGTCGTTGTCTCAGGAACCGTTGGAGATCTCATTGAATCCGCAATCAAGCGCGATTTAGCAATTAAAGATATGGGAGATTTACTTCCGGGCCATGGCGGCGTACTGGATCGCATAGATTCAATCCTCTTTGCAGCTCCTGCACTGTGGCTCGCACTCGAACTAGTGCGTCGCGCACAGGATTCAGGACTCCTATGATTTCAAATGAAGAACTTAAATTAGTTTTTGATGAACCAGTACAGAAGAAGAAGGCGCCAAAGCACCTGGCAGATTTTTCACCGGAAGATCGAAAGAACTTCGCCAAAGAACTAGGTTTCCAGCCTTATCGCGCAGCCCAAGTTGCAACGCATTACTTCTCGCATTTGAGTAACGACCCAGAGACTTGGTCAGATATTCCTGCGGATCAGCGCCAGGCTATCGCCGATGCGCTGACGCCAAAATTGATGGAGTTAGTTACTACTCGCACAACAGATGGCGGAATGACCCGCAAAGACTTGTGGAAGCTCCATGATGGAACGCTCGTTGAGTCAGTGTTAATGCGATATTCAGACCGCACAACAGTTTGTATCTCATCACAAGCTGGGTGCGGAATGAATTGTCCATTCTGTGCGACTGGGCAAGGTGGCCTTAAGCGCAACCTCACCGCTGCAGAGATTACAGATCAGATTGTTGCAGCAGCACGTGCATGCGCCAATGGTGAAATGCCTGGCGGGCCAACTCGTCTTTCAAATATTGTCTTTATGGGAATGGGCGAACCGCTTGCTAACTACAACGCAGTGATACGCACTTTGCGCAATATCACTGATGCAAATCCTGACGGTCTTGGAATTTCTGCTCGTTCAGTGACAGTTTCAACTGTCGGGCTTGTCAACGGAATTGAGAAATTGATGGAAGAAGGAATCAACTGCACTTTAGCGGTTTCCTTACACACACCAGATGACGAACTTCGCAATTCTCTTGTTCCAATTAACAATAGATTTAATGTCAGAGAAATTCTTGTTGCAGCGGATGCATATGAAAAGAAAACCGGACGTCGTTATTCAATCGAATACGCACTTATCCGTGACATCAATGATCAAGCATGGCGTGCAGACCTCTTGGGACGTATGCTTAAAAACCGTGCAGCACACGTCAATTTGATTCCGCTCAATCCAACACCGGGGTCTAAGTGGACGGCATCTCGTCGCGAGGATGAGGAAGAATTTGTCAGGGTTTTAGAGTCTTATGGAGTGCCGGTAACCGTCCGCGATACACGCGGCCGTGAGATTGATGGCGCTTGCGGTCAGTTGGCTGCAACAGAATCAGCTAAATAACAAAGACTTTGCCTCACTAGGCCTATCGTCTAATATCACCTCATTATGGTGAAAATTCAGGCGCGAATCTCTCGCTCGCTTGTCACGATCATCGCACTCACTTTTATCCAAATTGTTGTTAGCCCATTCATCAGCGCACCCGTCGCAAGCGCTTATACGCAAGCAGCATCTGTCGCGGGTACAACATTTGGTGGCACTGGAGGCTCTAATAATGCTTCGGCAATTGATTGTACTAATGGAGTGGTAACAGGGATTTCTACGTCATCAACGAACAACAGTGGATCTTTCATTACTGCCTTTAGTTACACATGCAGAACTATCAATGATGATAGTTCGCTAAGTGCAACGACAAACACTATTTCGCCATTTGCTACCCCCAATACTGCTGACACTTGCTCTAGCGGATTAGTCGCTGTTGGGGTACGTGTGACTGAAGCCAATGATGGAGCGAAGTACATAGGAGCCGTAGGGCTAATTTGTGGAAAGTTTTTATCAAAGGCTTCTCAAGAACTTCGTACAATTATTCCTAACATAGCGGTAACTGGTGGAGTTACATCTTCTTATACATGTGATGCTGGCAAAGTTGTTGTCGGTTTCCGGTTGCGCACTGGAGCGGGCGTTGATCAATTAATCCCAAGATGCGCAGCCTTCACAAGTTTTGTCTATAGCGCAATAAGTGTCCCGACAGTTGCTTCAAATGGCGCTCGAACTGCAAGCGTCTCCTTTACTGCACCGACAACTAATATCGCAGATACAGCGTTGACTGAGACAATTACTGCAACAGCTTCCAACGGCGACATTTTACGTTTTAGCGCTTCTTCATCACCGTCGACTATCTCAGGGCTAATTGCTGGCGAGAGTTACACGATTACCGTCTCGGGTTACAACGCATATGGAACTTCGGCTGCAACTGGAAGCGCAGTATTAGATCCAAATCCCGTAGTTAATTCAGAGATAGATTATGCACTCAACTTCAATGGAACCAGCCAGTATGCAGGCGCTCCAGACAATGCAATATTCGAGCTTTCAGCCTCATTTACCTTGGAAGCTTGGGTTAATCCAACTGAAGTTTCTAATACATACACGATTCTCTGTAAAGAAAATTCGTATCAACTATTTATCTCTGGTGGGTTCTACGGCATTGGATTTAGTACCAACGGCACCACCCTGAACTATCTTCCCAACACTATTCCTGCGGCGGCTAACGAATGGCACCATATAGCTGTTGTGCGCACTTCAACCAGCCTTAATTACGATTTCTACCTCGACGGGGTTTTGGTTGAAACTGCAGATGCCGATGCACTTACCTCTGGAGTTGGACCTAGCAACAACTCAGAGTCCTTCACGATCGGAGCTAGAGGTAACTCAGCGTCATACAAATTTGTAGGAAAAATCGATCAGGTGGCTGCCTTTAATGCCGCTCGTACAGCTTCACAAATCGCATCAGATATGAATTCGCACCTCGCCTCAAATACCACAAGCCTTAATTACTATTACGACTTTAATGAAGGCTCTGGTTCACTACTTTACAATCTTGACGCTTCTGCAACTTCTACGACAGATTTAACAATCACAAGTGGAGCAACATTTTTCGATGTAAAAGAGACAGATACTGTGACACAGTCTGGCTACACTCTTATAAAGTTTCCAAGGACTTACATAACAAATTTAGGCGGTTGGAAATCTCCGGGTTCAAGAATAAGTTACACATCATTAGTTGTGGCGGGAGGTGGCGCGGGAGGCGCGCGAGTGAGTACATCTGCTGGTGGTGGCGGTGGTGCAGGAGGAATGGTGGAATCTGCAGCACGAATTGCAGATACAAACACTGTTTTTGGAATTCGCGTGGGCCAGGGAGGTTTCGGTTCTCGCACAGGCACCATGACAACAATTGCTACTGGAGCCAATGGACAGAATTCAATTATTCAATGGGGGCCGAGTGCATCACCATCGCTGGTTACTGCAAATGGCGGCGGTGGCGGAGCTGGTGGTTACGGTTCTCCACCTAGCGATTCTTCATACAATGGAAGTAGCGGAGGTTCTGGCGGAGGTGCATCTGGATCAAATACCGCTGGATATGCTGGTGGAACTTCGACTCAAACGAGTTCAGGAATTGATCTTGGCTACGGAAACATAGGTGGTTCAAATCCGGGATGCTCGGGTTACAGATCCGCTGGAGGCGGCGGTGGTGCAGGTGGTGTTGGAGAAACACCGGCGGTCTGTACTAAATCAGGTAATGGTGGCGCTGGGCGAACTTCAACAATAACCGGACTTTTATATGCCGGCGGTGGAGGCGGCGGAAGTTCAGCAGAAAATGTCTCGGTAACTGCTGGTACGGGCGGATCTGGCGGGGGAGCCGCTGGTGGATCTGGAAATCGCGTTGGATTAACCTCCGAATATTTAGGTAATGCTGGAACTTCTGGCACCGGTGGCGGAGGTGGCGGCGTAGGTGTTAGTTCAGGAGTTATTCGTGGTGGCGCAGGTGGTTCTGGAGTTGTCGTCATTAAGTTCCTAACAAGTCCAATACCTGTCTACACATCTCCCGTAAGTGATACAACAACTGCAGGACTAACTTACACATTTACGGTAGGTGGTACTGCTGCCGTTGGAATGGTGCGCACCTATTTGTGGCAATCTTCAACAGATACTGGAACAAGTTGGAGCAATATCTCAACTGGTTCTGGTTTTAGAACCTCTAGCTACACAACTCCCATACTTGAGACAACGACGAGCGGATCTCGCAATCAGTATCGCGTTATTGTCACAGATACAGATACTGCATCTACTTTGTCAGATACCAGCACAGGTGTCTATCTAGTTATTAACCCAAGAATTACAATTAGTGGCAGTTACTCAATAAACAAATATGGCATTGCACATACGGACGTTTTCACGGTTGCAGCTAATACAGGTACTGGTGTAAAAACTATTAAACGCACCAGTACTGCTAAATCAAATATCACTTGGGACACATCTACTGCCAATATCGCACGAATCACTGTTGCTGCTGGATTAACAGCTGGCACTTACTATGACACTCTGACAGTGACTGATGAAAAGTTAGCAACACTCGAATACCCACTAACAATTACTGTTCTTAAGGCAGATACGGCAACCATTACCGTCGCAAGTCGAAATGACACCTACACTGCCTCTTCACTGACCTACGTTGATACTTTCACCGCTGTTGGGCTAGTGGCGGGGGATTCACTCACCTCCGTCTCATACGGATTTACTGGTATCGCCAATGACGGAGTTGTTTTCAACTTAGCTGCACGGCCAGCCATCGCTGGTGATTACCAGATCATTCCAATTTATACGCTGGCTAATGCGGCAAGCTATGAAAGCATTACCGTAGTAAATGGCCAGCTGACAATTAATCGAAAACTACGCACTACGACAATAACCACCAAGCCAACAACTCTGAAATACAGTGATACTTCAACAATCGTAGCTTCGACATCCGAAGGCACCGGTGATGGAACACTCTCAGTGACAAGTCTGAATCAATCTCTCTGCACCTTTACCGGGTTTGTGCTTCAGGCGATTGATGCATCCGGCAATTGTTTGTACACCGCAACCATGGGCCGTGGCAATAACTATGAGACGGCAACATCGATTAGCTATTCAACAGCGTTAGCTCTTGCAGATACCGTTACGGTCACGGTATTGCCAATTAGTGCGACAACTTATTCAGAGTCGCAAGCATTAATCACTCCGCAGATTTCAATATCAGGGCTAAAACTAACCGATACCGCAACAGCTACATCAGCTAGCTTTTCCTATAACTCTGCTACTTCGCCCACAACTTTTTCCGTAACTAAACCTACCAATAGCGACACGTACACCGTTCAGGCGAATTCACTTACTCTGACGTTAGGTTCGCTCAATAGATATCAAGGAGTCACTTATATTGATCAAACTTTTCGAATAAATCGCGCGCAACAAGCTCAACTTGCTCTGGCGCAGTACGTTGCAACTTTTGGCCAACCTTATAGTGCTTACGTATTTGGTGGATCAGGCACGGGGGCAATAACGCAAACCGTCACTGCAGGAACTGCACAGGGTTGCGAAGTGACTAGCGGCAACATATCCACGACAACACAGGGCACTTGTATTCTCAACGCTGTCAAAGAACAAGATCAGAATTATGAAACTGCAACAGTAAGTGCAGAAATCTACTTTCTGATATGGCTGACAAGTTCTCCTGTATCAACTGTGGGGACTGGAACCAATATCAATTTGGGCGGAGACACAACTTTTGTGGTGGATCCGAATCGAGCTCCTAGTATTTCATCAGTTACTTACGTCCCCACATATTGCGTGGGTCCATTCTGCTCAATGGCGCACTTTGATATTGAAGGAATTGGGTTTGGACAGCAGGGAAATACAAATACGATTGTGAAGTTTTGGAGAAATAAGGTCGTCGTGTGGGAGGACGTGGCTTATACGACAAACTATGTAGTCTCCGATACCTTAATTCGTATTGCAAACATTCCCTCAGGAGCCACGACAGGTAAGATAACAATCACGACGGCAAATGGAATTGCCGTTTCGCCTGAGGATTGGGTTGCACCATAAAGGGGGTCATATGAGCTACTTCTATCAACCCCCTAATCCCGACGAATACCATAATGGGTTTAGCGAAAACGATACTCCTAGAAATTCTCGCCTGAAATTAAATGTGGGAATTTTTCTCGTTGTATTTGGACTTCTTGCTACTTCGGTTGCGGCAAATATCTCTCTCGGTGGCACAAATCGTCAGAAAGAATTTGGTCAAGGTATTTATCAAATTAAAGCATGCGATCAATGGGTTGGCATTGGGCTAACAAGCGGTCAAGGCGCACAGAATACTTATGTAGCGAATGTGCGCTTGATTGGCCTAGATCCTCGTTTGTGTAAAGGCACAATTTTTAGAATTAAGTTTTTTGCAACCGGAAGCACGACTGCGCTTCCCATGTATCTCGGTGCAGGAACAACCACCGCGGCCACGGACTCTGTCACTGCAACAACTTTGGTAACAAGAATCACAAATACCGCTTACACCGGTGGAACTTCTGCCGCGTACGAAGCCTGGGCGTACGACGCTGTTACTCTTATAGATCCGCAAGGGCGAGATATTCAATTCGGTGACCGGTATGAAATCATCGACTATGCCCCAGCAACTGCTGTGTATACGGTTATATTCACGTTACCAAAGGCTGTCGCAACTCAAGTTGCACGTATAACTATTGAAACGGCTAAGTATTAATAGCTAGAATCACCGCCATGAAGAAGCTACAGAATTTCATCAACGGCGCATCAATTGACAGTACATCGGGTGAAGTAACCACTCTCGTTAATCCTGCAACAGGTCAGCCATTTGCAACTGCTCCAAAATCGAATGCGGCAGATGTTGATCTAGCAATGAAATCGGCCAGTAACGCATTTACTGATTGGCGTGAGACAACTCCATCTGAACGCCAACGTGCATTGCTAAAGATTGCTGACGCAATTGAAGCTCGGGCAGAAGAATTTGTAGCTATCGAATCCGAAAACTGCGGAAAGCCAATTGGATTAACTGCCTCAGAGGAAGTTCCTCCTATGGTTGATCAGATTCGATTCTTCGCGGGTGCTGCTCGTAATCTTGAAGGAAAATCAGCTGGTGAATACATGCGCGGAATGACCTCATTTATCCGCCGCGAGCCAGTTGGTGTTTGCGCGCAAGTAACACCATGGAACTATCCAATGATGATGGCGGTATGGAAATGGGCACCTGCAATCGCAGCAGGTAACACAGTTGTTCTTAAGCCAAGTGATACAACTCCAGCATCGACAGTTTTTATGGCACAGGTAATGTCAGAGTTTCTACCAGATGGCGTCATCAATGTTGTCACAGGAGAACGTCAGACAGGAGCTTTGCTGGTAGATCATGCAGCACCTGCAATGGTTTCGATCACCGGTTCAGTTGCAGCTGGTATGGCAGTTGCTGAATCTGCAGCAAAATCTCTGAAGCGGGTGCACCTCGAGCTTGGTGGTAAGGCACCTGTCGTTGTCTTTAACGATGCTGATTTAGCGGCAGCTGCAGAAGGAATTGCTATCGCAGGTTTCTTCAACGCTGGCCAAGATTGCACGGCAGCAACTCGTGTATTGGTGCAAGAAGGCGTATATGAAGAGATGGTCAAGTTACTTGCCGATCAAGCAACTAACCAGATTGCTATGGGAATGCCATCAGAGGATGTCTTGGTTGGTCCAGTAAATAATGCCAACCAATTCGATCGCGTCTCAGGCTTCATCTCCCGCGTTCCATCGCATGCACGTGTTGTAGCTGGCGGAAAGCCAACTGGCCTACCTGGCTTCTTCATTGCACCAACCGTGATTGCAGATCTCAAGCAGTCTGATGAGCTCATCCAATCTGAGATTTTTGGCCCAGTAATTACCATTCAGAAGTTTAAGGATGAGGCAGAAGCTGTCGCGATGGCCAATGGCGTCGATTATGGACTGGCATCATCTATCTGGACCAAGGATCACGGGCGCGCAATGCGTATGGCAAAGGCTTTTGACTTCGGCTGCGTCTGGATCAACACCCACATCCCGCTGGTGGCTGAGATGCCTCACGGGGGATACAAGCGAAGCGGGTATGGCAAAGACCTCTCTAGCTACGGCTTTGAGGATTACACCCGAATCAAGCATGTGATGAGCAATATCAACGCCTGAGGGCCGACTGAGAATTGGCGAATTAGCAGGCAAGAAACCGGCAATTTAAGTTTGGCCTACGGGCAAATCGGTAACATAATGAGCCCTGCTAAACCGTCCCTTGTACCGGCAAATAAAAGGAGCCCTCAAATGGCTAATTCAACTCGCGCATCACGCCCGCCACTCTCGCAAGAAGCTCGTTCAATTCTTAATTCCCGTGTCTCGCGTCGTGCAGTTTTTGCAGGCGCTGGCGCTGTAGCTGGAGCATCTGCGCTCGCTGCATGTGGTTCGGGAGGATCAGGATCTTCTGCTGATTCAGTTCGTTGGGCTAACTGGACACTTTATTTAGATGTTGATGATTCAGGAAAGCACTATCCAACCCTTGAAGCGTTTGAGAAGAAGTACAACCTAAAAGCAACTTACTCAGAAGATATTAATGATAACGATGAGTTCTTCGGAAAAATCCAGGGACAGCTAAAGCTCGGTAAAGACATCGGGTATGACCTGATTACACCGACAGACTGGATGGCGGCTCGTTACATCCGTCTTGGTTACACACAAAAATTTGATGCAGCGAACATCCCAAATGCAAAGAACATCTTGCCAACTCTCGCGCACCCTTCATTTGATGCCAACCGCGAACAGTCATTAACATGGCAAGGCATTATGGGCGGAATCGGCTGGAACAAAGCTGTTAATCCAAAGGGAATGAAATCACTTGATGACCTTTGGACTCCAGCAAATAAAGGAAAGATTGTTGTTCTCTCTGAAATGCGTGACACAATCGGAATTATTCTGATGTCACAGGGCGTCTCAATTGAAAATGTAACTGAAGCACAATTCATGAATGCAGTTGATTTCCTTGCAAAGAAAATTAGCGATGGCTGGATTCGCGGCGTAAAGGGCAATGAGTACAAGGAAGATCTCATCTCAGGTGATGCCACTGCTGTAATTGCATGGTCAGGCGACATGTTCCAGCTTTCAACAGAGAACGCTGGAAAGTTTGACTTCGCTATCCCAGAATCAGGCGGAACTATCTCTGGTGATAACTTCCTTATCCCTGCAACAGCAACTGCGGAGGGTAAGAAGAATGCAGAGACTCTTATCAACTACTACTACGAGCCAGCTGTGGCAGCAGAGGTTGCTGCATATGTTAACTATGTAACTCCAGTACTAGGTGCCCAGGAAGAGATGGCAAAGTTTGATGCAGAGCTTGCAAAGTCTGAGTACATCTTCCCAACCGAGAAGACAATGTCACGCTTGAATGTCTTTAAGGCGCTCACACCTACAGAGGAAACTGTTTGGACAGAGGCATTCCAAAAGGCTGCTGGTAACTAAGTTGTCAGGTATGTCTTCAGTACGCGGTGACCTTCGCTTGGAGAATGTCACAAAGAGTTACGGTGATTTCAACGCAGTTAATGATCTCTCATTAACCATTCCAGAAGGTTCATTCTTTGCATTACTTGGACCGTCTGGATGCGGAAAGACCACCACTTTGCGAATGGTTGCGGGTCTTGAAGAGCCAACAAACGGAACGATTTCACTTGGAAGCACAGACATTACTTACACCAAGCCATATCAACGTCCA
>CAFBLZ010000028.1_pt1 | contig 11688 bp, 11 predicted proteins | sample 7268341 | NCBI WGS metagenome assembly CAFBLZ01 (sample SAMEA6814048, study PRJEB35770) | freshwater metagenome | biome: Freshwater; feature: Freshwater reservoir; material: water | place: Czech Republic | collected 2017-05-23 | depth 30m m
CATCCGCCAAAGTACCTAGGGCTGCAGCAGTGGCTGCTTCCCAACCGTTATCAATTTGAATAAGCGATGCAATGCTTCCGAGCAGATTTACACCACGAGAGTCTCGAACAAGGGCAGCAGCGCCATCACGAGATTGCGAAGTAAGTCGCATCGCTTCGAGTTTAGATTCAACTGCATTTCGCTCGCGGTCAGCTGCGCGCTCAGCATCAACTAGATCTGCATGCTTCTTCTTTGAATTTTCAAGCGCACCTTTTGCGGTTTCGAATTGAGAATCTAATCCGAGCTCACCCGCATCCGCACCGGCAATTTCCATCTCGAACTGACTATAGGCAGCTTTCGCATTATCAACTCGAGATTGTGCTTCTGTTCGAGCATTGCTCAGTCGATTGATTTCTTCAGCATTGGCTTCAAGTCGTGCTTCTAAAGACTTTATATGACCTTCTTGACGAGCAGTTCCCTCGCGCTGGTCTGCAATTGCGCGTAGCGCTGCATCAATTCGATCTTCTTCAGCTTTAAGCGCTGCCTCTAGCTCTGAGAGTCTAATAGTTGCTGAATCAAGGGCTGCTTGTGCATCGATAGTCTCTTGTCGCAGACGTGTTTCTTCAACAAGCAAAGTTGCCGCTTCAGCTTCTAGCGCTTCTGGGTCACGTCCGGCAGAGCGCGCCTCCTCAGCTTCTTCAGCTAAGAAACGTGAGCGCTCTTGCGCAAGAGACTGCGTGCTGCGGAATTTCTCGCGCAATCCAGTGAGGTTATAGAAATTTTCTTGAGCTGCCACAAGAAGTGGCGACTCGAATGCAGCTTGTGCATCAAGTTCTTCTTCGCGCTTGCGCGCCTTATCTAGCTCTGCTTCAACCGATGCACGACGTTCGCGTAGGGCGTTCTCATCTGCGACTTCTGCATCAAGTGTCTTTGAAAAGGCGATGTAATCGTCAGCCAAAATACGCAATCGTGCATCACGAAGATCCGCCTGAATCGTCGCAGCTTTCTTTGCAACCTCTGCTTGCTTACCTAGAGGGCGAAGTTGGCGGCGAAGTTCAACAGTCAGGTCGTTAATTCGCGCGAGATTGGCCTGCATTGAATCGAGTTTGCGCAGCGCCTTCTCTTTGCGCTTGCGATGCTTGAGCACCCCAGCCGCTTCTTCAATGTATGCGCGGCGCTCCTCCGGTGTTGCCATCAAGATTGCTTCAAGCTGACCTTGTCCAACAATTACGTGCATCTCTCGGCCGATTCCTGAATCAGAGAGCAACTCTTGAATATCTAGAAGTCGTGATGCCTCACCATTGATCTGATATTCGCTCTGACCATTTCGGAATAAAATACGCGAGATTGTTACTTCAGAATAATCTATGTTGAGCGCACCGTCTGTGTTATCGATTGTTACTGCAACTTCTGCGCGACCTAAAGGCGCGCGACCAGATGTTCCAGCGAAAATTACATCTTCCATTTTTCCGCCGCGAAGAGATTTTGCGCCCTGCTCGCCCATAACCCAAGTAAGTGCATCAACAACGTTTGATTTACCCGAGCCATTTGGACCGACGACGCAGGTAATACCTGGCTCTAAGCGCAGGGTCGTCGCAGAGGCAAAGGATTTAAATCCTTTAAGGGTAAGACTCTTCAAATACACGGCGATAACCTACCTTGCATGAAGGTTTCCATATCATCGCGACTCGGCTAAACCTCAACTTGAGGGTTCTGAGAGTTATTTATTTACGCAGGATTTGCAGCGGTAAGAATTTCAAAAGCGCTACGTGCTGCTGATTGTTCTGCTTCTCGCTTGCTCTTTCCAAAACCAGTTGCAACCGGTTCTCCACCAACAACTGCAGTCGCTTCAAAACTTTTGTCGTGATCAGGTCCGCTTTCGGTTACTTGATATTCAAGTGTTGCTTTTCCAAGAGATGAAACTAATTCTTGTAGCGCTGTTTTTCCGTCAAGTCCTGCACCCATCGCCATTGCATAATTCAGCGTTGGCGCAATCAAACGTAATAGGCACTCTGATGTCTTCTCAAAGCCGGCGGAGATATAGAGAGCACCAATAATTGCTTCAAATGCATCTGCGAGTAAAGAATTCTTATCGCGGCCATTTGTTACCTCTTCACCCTTACCCAAGCGAATGTACTGTCCTAGTGAGAGCGTGCGTGCAACATCGGCTAGAGCGCGCATATTGACGATTCCTGAGCGCAATGGCGAGAGACGACTCTCATCGAGATCCGGGTATTTGCGAAAAAGCTCTTCGGTGACAATCAAACCGAGAACAGAATCACCTAGAAATTCCAAGCGCTCATTGGTCGCGGTAAGTCCCGCTTCATAAGCATAAGAACGGTGGGTAAAAGCTAACTCAAGTAGTTCAGAATCAATCTCGACTCCGAGCTGCTCGAGTAGTTCAGAGTACGAATTAGACGTCAAGAACCTGACGGCGGTTGTATGTGCCACATGTTGGGCAAGCAACGTGGTTTAGTTTTGGCTGCTGACACTGTGGGCAATTTGAAAGTGACGCCGCAGTTGTCTTCCACATAGAACGACGTGAACGTGTCTTTGAACGAGACATCTTTCGCTTTGGTACTGGCACGGTAACCGTCCTTTAACTCGACTGCTGCGCCCCTTAGGGACCCAGCGGATATGGCGTAAGTATCGCCTAATTTGCCTCTGAACCCAAATCGGGGCCATTTTCTAACTTCAGGCCAGACTCTAACTTCAGACCAGACTCTAACTTCAGACCAGTGAGCCCTGCCCAACGGGCATCGACCACATCATGGCCATGATCTTCAGGCAAGCTCTCCCACTTCTCCCCGCAATCCGGGCAGAGGCCAAGGCAATCCTCGTCACAGAGTGGATTGACTGGCAAACTCAAAATTATTGCATCAAGAATCGGAAGTTCGAGATTTACTTGTTCGCCAAGTACGAAAAGGACTTCTTCCTCGTCGAGATCAACATCTTCTTCCTCTTTCTTGCGTGACTTTTTACCTTTGTCGTCGGTGGGTTCGTATCTATAAAGCTCCTGAATTTTTCTATCAATAACCAATTCGACGGGATCAAGACAACGAATACATTCACCAACTGCAACAGCGTAAATATCTGCTGTGACAAGAATTCCTTCAGTCACTGATTCGCAGCGAATATCCAACTCAATAACATCATTTTCTGGAACCCCAATGAGTGGAACTCCAACGCGAAATGGTGCGATTACATCTAGCTCGTATTCCTTCATTTCACCGGCACGTCGAGGAACTTCGTGTGTGTTGAGAAGAAATGCGCCTTGATTGGCAGGTTTTTTAGAAGCCATCACTAGTTATCGGTGTTGAGCTGCGAAAGTACATCTTTATCATCAGCGCCTTCTAGGCGCTCACGACCGCGAGCAACTGCATCAAGAGTTTTATTAAGGATAACTTCTAGGGTTGCAAGGCGTCCATCAATATAGGCCTCAACTTCTTCGCGTTCTTGCGCCGCGATATCGCGGGCATCATCCAAAATACGTTGAGCCTCATCGCGAGCCGATTGAACAATTGCAGTCTGCTCGACCATACGGGCAACATCTTCGCGCGCTGTTGCAATCATTGTCTCAGCGCTAACGCGGCCTTCTTCAATAATCCGATCACGATCAACAATTATCTGTTCTGCATGATGCAAATCGCTCGGCAAAAACTCACGGGCTCCTTCGAGGATCTCAAGAATCTCACCACGATGCACTACACATGATGCTGAGAGAGGAACACTACGCGCCTCTTCGATCATCGTGATAGCTGAGCTTAACTTTTCAATTGAATCCATAGACATAACGGGACCGTCCTCTTACTTCTCTTCTTGGGATGCAGCCCGAGCTTTCAGCGCTGCATTGACATTAGCTGGAACCATTGTTGAAACATCTCCCCCGTGGTGGGCTAGTTCTTTGACAATTGATGAAGATAAGAAAGAGTGGGCAGGAGACGTCGCCATAAACATTGTTTCAACCCCAGAAGCCTGTGTATGTACCTGAGCCATTTGAAGTTCATAATCAAAGTCAGTTACGGCGCGCAAGCCTTTAACTATCACATCAACATTTTTAGCTTTGCAATAATCAACTAGAAGACCTGCGCCTGAATCGACTTTAACATTTTTGTACTGAGCAACGTTGGCTGCAATAAGGTCAAGGCGCTCTTGGACTGAGAAGAGTCCCTCTTTTTTGCGATTGACGAATACAGCAACAATTACTTCATCGAATTGCTTACTCGCGCGCTCGATAATATCCAGGTGCCCAAAGGTGATGGGGTCAAAGGATCCAGGGCATACGGCGCGCTTCATATGGGCAACGCTAGCAAGAGGCGCCTCAGTTATCCATTCTCAGGCGTATCTTCAGTCGGAATCCCATAGAAAATCGTCGCTTGACCGTAGTTCTTCACACGGATTTCTTCGTAACCGTACGGCCAGGAAATCTCTTTCGTCCGAGAATTTCGTTCGACTGCTATCACGGCATCCGGATGCAAGAAGCCGTTCTCTTTCAATTGCACGAGCGATTCAACTACATCAATATCATCAACATCATAAGGTGGATCGATATAAATAAAATGATATTGATGTTGTGCTCGATCGCCTAGAAATTTATGTGTTCCCATTGTGTATAGATGAAAAGTGCCAGCAAATTGCGCACTTTTAATACTTTCAAAATTCGCCAATATCGCTTTAGCCGCCGCTTCATCCTTTTCAACTGCATGAACTATCGCTGCCCCGCGCGAAAGTGCTTCTAGCGCAATTGCTCCCGTGCCCGCATAGAGATCGAGAACTCGCAGTCCATCAAAGTTTCCAAACTCTGACATGAGAGTTGAAAAGAGCGCTTCACGTGCGCGATCAGAGGTTGGACGGGTTGCAGATGCAACAGCCGAGATTGGACGGCCCTTTGCAACTCCAGCGATGATGCGCATTTACACTCCTGAATTAACTCTTGTCTAATCTAACTCTTGTCTATGAATTCCGTTGCCGTATCTAATTCTAACTTCTTTAGCGCCGCTTCCAACAATGAATGGGCGGAGATGCCATTTTCGATAATGAGCTGCGCCTCGGTGCGTGCGACCTCAATGAGCGCTTCATCCCTCAGTACTCGCAAGAGTCTTAAGTGCGAGCGAGATCCAGATTGCGATGTGCCAAGAACGTCACCCTCTCGGCGTTGCTCTAAATCGATACGTGAAAGCTCAAATCCGTCAGTGGTCGAAGCGACTGCCTCTAATCGCAGACGAGATGGTGATTCAGCAAGTGATTTTGTTACTAACAAACAGAGTCCCGGAGAAGTGCCTCGACCTACACGCCCGCGCAACTGGTGCAGTTGCGATACGCCGAATCGATCAGCATCCATAATGACCATTAATGTAGCGTTTGCGACATCAACACCAACTTCAATAACTGTTGTAGAGATAAGAACATCAATTTCACCTGCCGCAAAGGCCTTCATCGTCTCGTCTTTGACCTCAGAACTCTGCCTTCCGTGAAGTGGGGCAATTCGAAGTCCGTTAAGGGCGCCAGCTTGAAGTTCTGGGCCTAATTCTTCGACCGCGGTAAGTGAAGTGTTCTCTCCTGTGAGAAATTCAAAGTCAGCATCCTCGGAAATATCTGCACTTATTCGTGGCGCCACGATATAGACCTGATGTCCTTGAGAGACTTCTTCTCGCACACGCTCCCAAGTACGTTCTAGAAAATGTGGCTTCTCTTCAACTGGAACTAAATGTGTTGTGATGCTCTGGCGACCTAATGGAAGTTCCTTCAAAGTCGAAACATCGAGGTCTCCGAATACCGTCATAGCAACTGTACGAGGTATCGGGGTTGCCGTCATAACTAACAAGTGTGGAGTGATTGAAGCTTTTGATTTCAACGCATCACGTTGTTCAACGCCAAATCTGTGTTGCTCATCAACAATGACAAGAGCGAGCTCCTTGAACTCCACACTCTCTCCCAAAAGAGCATGCGTTCCAACAACTAGCCCGGCGCTGCCGCTTTTGATGGCTGCAAGTGCCTCTTTACGAGTTGCTGCATTTTGAGAACCTGTAAGCAATGTGACGCTCGTTGAAATCTCAGCACTGCCTAACTTTCCTCCATCGCCGAGTTCACCCAATAACTTTGCAAAAGTCCGTTGGTGTTGTGCTGCAAGAACTTCAGTAGGAGCCAAGAGAGCGACTTGTCCGCCATTATCAATCACTGTTAGTGCGGCTCGAAGTGCAATAACAGTTTTACCTGAACCCACCTCGCCTTGAAGGAGTCGATGCATAGGATGGTTAGCCGCTAAATCTGCTGCAATTTCAGCTGCAACTGCCACTTGCCCGGCAGTTAATTGGAAAGGTAGATCTTTATCGAAAGAATCAAGTAAGCTACCTGGTTTGTGGGGGCGCGCAATAGCGCTTAATTTACGAAGTACTTCTTTACGCTTAAGCAAAAGCAACTGCAAAAGCAAAGCTTCATCAAAGGTCAATCTCTCTCGCGCAATTTCTGTAGCATCCAAATCATTTGGTTGATGTATTTGGACAAGAGCCTGGCGGATACTTGGGTAGTTGTTCTTTTCTAAAAGATAAAGAGGAATCGGATCTTCAACATCATCGAGAGAAGTTAGCGCCAGCGTAATAGATTGAGCAATTTTCCATGATGGCAATTTCGCACTTGATGGATAGAGAGGAATGTATTGATTTGCAAAACCTGCAACCGCGCTATCAACGTCGTTGCCATCCGGAATCATTTCATAATCAGGGTGCGCCAACTGTTTCTTTCCGTTAAACATGCCCACTTTGCCAGCAAAGAGTCCTTGGCTTCCAACTTTCAAATCTTTCTCACGCCATGCTTGATTGAAAAAAGTGAGTGAGAGTTTCTCAGTTCCATCAGTGACAACAGCCTCAAGCATCGTTCCTTTACGTGCTTGAAATCTTCGTGCTGAAACGCTGTGAACCTTTGCAAGGATTGTTGCCTCATCACCTTCTTTGAGCTCTTTGATGTCTGAGAGCTCACCGCGAACTAGGTAGCGACGCGGAAAGTGGTGAAGTAGATCGCCAACGGTTGTATAGCCAAAGAGCGAGTGAAAGACTTTTGCGGTTTTATCGCCAACGACTCCACTGAGTTTGGAGTCAAAGGTGGCCATGGGGCTATTCTCTCGCTCGCCCCCTCAATTTCGCGCACAAATACGCGGGGGTAGTTGGCAAACTTTGCGGATTGGCTCAATTCGCCCCTCTCTTGATACCCTAGGCGCCTGCTGAACGCGAATGTCGGTTAGCTTTATTTATTCAAGGAGTTCCGCAATGGCATCAACATGCGACATCTGTGGCAAGGGTCCAAGCTTTGGAAATAACGTTTCTCACTCACAGGTGAAGACACGTCGTCGCTGGAATCCAAATATTCAGCGCGTAAAGACACTCGTTAAGGGTGCATCTAAGCGTCAGAACGTCTGCACTTCATGCCTTAAGGCTGGCAAGGTCGCTCGCGCTTAATTAATTACTTTTATTAAAATGGCTCCAGGAAACTGGAGCCATTTCTATTTCTATACCATTTTCCATAACAGCTATCCCTGATCCCTGTACGACTTGTCCTACAAGAATGCCTGGCAATCCAATCCCAGTTGCGAGAAGAGCGTGATCTTCTCCCCCTTGTAATATCCAGGTAAAAACATCAACACCTAATTGATTAGCAAGTGCAGATAGCTCTTCAAATTCTGAAGCTGCTTTAATTTCATTGAGATCTATTTCAAATCGAACCCCAGAGGCTTTTGCCATCTGTGAGCCTTGAACCAAAAGGGCATCGCTGACATCGCTCATGGATGTTGCTGCGGAGAAGTCCTTGCTCAAATCAAGTATCGGTGCTTTATATCGAGTGACCGCTTTCTCTGAAGGCGCTAAACCCTTTGCAAGTATTTCTAAGCCCGCTGCCGACCAACCCGTCAGCGAAGATAGATAAATTGAGTCACCCACTTTTGCACCGCTACGTAAAATTGGTTTATCGGTATGTCCGATGGCGGTAATTGCAATTGATAACACCGTCGAGCGAGCCAAATCTCCACCCACAACTACTGCGCCCGCCTTATCTGCTTCATGACGAATTCCGCGGGCAAGATCTCCAATCCAATCCAAGCTCTCTTCCCCAGTTAATGTTGCTGCAACTAAGAGGTAGTCACACTTGCCATTCATGCTTAATACATCAGCGATATTGGCAACAGCAATACGCTGCCCGATTTCAAAAGGTGATGACCAGGCAGTCTTAAAGTGGATTCCTTCTACGGCAACATCTGTCGTTAAAATTTGTTGGCTAGCTCCACGCACGAGGGCCGCATCATCACCTATTCCTACGAAGACTCGAGGATCGGTGCTAGAAAATACTTCAGCGAGCAGCGCGATTACCTGCTCCTCGGAATATTCCATAGTCAGAAACCTATCTCATGCGGTACCTTGGGCGTATGAACGTACAGGCATATATCTTGATTCAAACCGATGTCGGCAAGGCATCTTCTGTTGCGCAGGCAATTGCAGCAATTCCTGGCGTTAATCTCGCTCAGGGAATCACCGGCCCATACGATGTAATTATGCGCGCAGAGGCTCCTTCAATGGAGGAGTTCGGACGTTTGATTTTATCTAAGGTACAAGCCGTTCCTGGAATTACCAGGACTCTTACCTGCCCTGTAACTAGCTAATTTAATATTCAATACAAACTAGCTGAATCAACTTAGCAGTGCGGTAATTATTTCTGTATAACTAACTCCACTCGCAGCCCACATCTTAGGAAATACAGATGTCGCTGTAAATCCTGGCATCGTGTTGAGTTCGTTGATAATGATTTCGTTATTGTTTGTTAAGAAGAAGTCAACGCGTGCCAACCCGCGGCAATCGAGTGCTTTAAAAGCCTTAATAGCTTGGTCTCGGATTGCGCCAGAAATATCTTTATCAATTGGTGCTGGGAGCTCAATTGTAGTTGCACCATCTAGATACTTCGCTTCAAAATCATAGAACTCATACTTAGGGTCTATCGAAATCTTGCCAACAACTGAGGCCTGCGCAGATCCATCAATTTCTAGAACTGCACATTCAATCTCTGAGCCCACAACTGCATTCTCAATCATGACCTTTGAGTCAAAAGTGAGTGCATCGTTAATTGCAGCGGCTAATTGAGACTCTGACTTCACCTTGTGAGTGCCGCGACTTGAACCACCACGAGCGGGCTTTACAAATACTGGATAAGAAAGAGAGGTTGCTTCGTGAGTGATTGCAGTGACTTCAGATTTCCATCTCTCTGCGGTAATTGTGAATCCTTCTGCAACTTTAATTCCGTGTGATGCAAAGATTGGCTTTGCAAATGATTTATCCATTGCAACGGCTGAGGCAAGAACGCCTGAACCAACGTATGCGATGCCAGCCATTTCTAGCATGCCTTGAATCGTGCCGTCTTCGCCAAATGGACCATGCAGCACAGGGAATGCAATATCTATATTGAGTGAAACTCCTCCGGCAGAAAAACCCGCGATATCAGCTACCAGAGGGGGCGCATCCTCAGGGATTACTGGAAGTACTCCATCAACAATTTGCAGCGGAAATTTCTCATCAAGGAGAACCCATTTGCCACTCTTTGTTATTCCGATTAGAACAGGTTCAAACTTAGATCGATCAATGGCAGAGATGACTCCCCCAGCAGATATGCATGAGATTTCATGTTCGCTACTGCGTCCTCCGCAGATAATCGCTACGCGCTTCATCGGATGAAGTTCTCTGCTTTCGTTGTTATCTCCATCAGACGTTGGAGCGCTGCATCGGGAGTGAGCGAGCCATTAACGATATCTGCAACTGATTCAATAACAGGTACTTCCACGCCCACTCGATGCGCAATTTCCACAACTGCACCAGCTGAAGAGACGCCTTCAACGGTCTTTGCTACCTGTTGGCGTGTGATTTCCATTGAACCGGTACGTCCTAGAACTTCACCAAATGTGCGGTTGCGCGATAGTGGAGAACCGCAGCTGGCGACAAGATCGCCCATTCCGGCTAGGCCCGCTGCCGTTAATGGATCTGAACCGTGCGCAGCACAAAGTCGCGCAACTTCATTTAACCCTCGAGTAATTAACATCGCCTGAGTGTTCTCGCCGAAACCCATACCGATAGAGATTCCAACCGATAGCGCAATTACCGATTTAACTGCACCCGAGATTTCACACCCCATTACATCCGTCGATGTATAGGTGCGGTAATACGGAGTACGAAAAAGTTCACGGATAAAATCTGCAAGCATTGGATCTACCGCCGCCGCTACTGCGCCTGCTGGCTGTCGAAGTACGAGTTCATCTGCAAGGTTCGGGCCAGTAATGACTCCAACTTTGCTCACGCCCCACATCTCCTCAATTATCTCTGTCATTCGCTTCTGCGTACTTACTTCGATTCCCTTAAGCGTGCTCACAACTATTGCATCGGCGGCAACTAAAGGCTTCCATTCCGCAAGCATTGTGCGTAATTGCTGTGCCGGAATTGCTAATACATAAATATTCGTGTGATTAAAAGCTTCTTCAAGATCTGAAGTTGCTTTCAGCTCGGAGGGCAATACATGACCGTGGAGATACTTCATATTGGTATGGGCCGAATTAATCTCAGCTACTACCTCTTCGCTACGCCCCCAGAGGAGTACGTCATTACCGGCATCATGGAGAACCTGCGCCATGGTTGATCCCCATGCACCAGCTCCAAATACCGTAACGCGATTGCTCATTGCTTTGCCTTCTTCTTCGACTTTACAAAATTACCTGTCTTCGGCAATTCAGATGTGTGAGGGTCAAAGATTACTGGGGTTCTCTTCTCAGAACGAATATCTTCAAGCATTACAGTAATAGCACGCATGATCTCTGCCGTCGCTTCGATTAGCGCCTGCGAATCGTCATGTTTGCCTTTCCAGCGAGAGAGATCAACTGGGGTACCAATTCTCATTTGAATTGTCTTGCGTGGAAATAAATAAATGCGGCTCTTGTACCGAGGCAGTATCTGCTGTGAGCCCCATTGAGCTATAGGTATCACCGGCGTATCAGTAGCTAGCGCAAGTCGAGCGCAACCCGTCTTGGCAACCATTGGCCACAAATTTTCATCACGAGTCAGAGTGCCTTCTGGATAGACGCCCATAAGATGGCCTTGTTCTAATAATATTTTTGCGTGATCGACGGCTTTGCGCGCTTCGCTAGTTTCGCGCTCTACTGGAATTTGCCCCGCAGCTAATAAAATTTTTCCGATAATGGGAACTCGAAATACGCCGGACTTTCCTAAATAACGCGGAGCCCGACCATTTGTGTAGAGCATATCTGTGAGCACTAAAACATCAGCATACGAAAGATGATTAGATGCAACGATTACCCTTCCCGACTTAGGGATGTTTTCAACCCCGCGCCAATCTCGCTTCATAATTAATCGAAAAATTGGAATAACAATTGATGTGCAGATTTTGAAGGTGAGATTTGTCCCGAGTGGCTGCCCCTTTGGAGGGTCATAGGAAACCTTGAACTCAGCCATGTGCCAATACTATTGATAAAAGAAAATGGAGCCGGCAAATGCCGACTCCATTTCCATTAAAAGCGGAAAGAATTAACGCTTCTTTGCTGCCTTCTTTACAACCTTCTTAGCTGCTGGCTTCTTCTTAGCAGGAGCCTTCTTAGCTGCTGGCTTCTTCTTAGCAACAGCCTTCTTAGCTGCTGGCTTCTTCTTAGCAACAGCCTTCTTAGCTGCTGGCTTA
>CAFBLZ010000029.1_pt1 | contig 11618 bp, 7 predicted proteins | sample 7268341 | NCBI WGS metagenome assembly CAFBLZ01 (sample SAMEA6814048, study PRJEB35770) | freshwater metagenome | biome: Freshwater; feature: Freshwater reservoir; material: water | place: Czech Republic | collected 2017-05-23 | depth 30m m
CACCAGATTTAATTGTTCCTGCAGATGCATCAGCACCACGCATAAATGAAACAGGACCAGAAGCTGTTCCACCTGACTTAAGAAGTTCCTTTGATGAACGAATTCGTGAAAGGTTAAGACCGGCACCAGAACCGCCCTTAAAGATCATTCCTTCTTCGCGGTACCAGTTAAGGATTGAGTCCATGGTGTCATCAACAGACAAGATGAAGCATGCAGAAACCTGCTGAGGTGCTGCTGTTCCAACGTTGAACCACACTGGCGAGTTGAATGAGAAGATCTGATGAAGCAACATATGTGTTAGCTCGTGCTCGAAGATAGTTGCATCCGCGTCAGTTGCGAAGTAACCGTGCTCCTTGCCAGCTTTTGTATATGTAAGAACTACGCGATCGATGACCTGCTTGAGAGACCACTCACGGTTCTCAGCGCCAACGGCTCCGCGGAAATATTTGGTGGTAACGATTGTCGATGCGTTAACAGACCAGAAATCTGGGTACTCGACGCCACGTTGTTCGAAAACAACCTCGCCGGTCTTCCAGTTCTGCTGCACAACATCGCGGCGATCCCATGTGACCTCGTCATATGGATGGATGCCTTCGTTGGTATAAATGCGTTCGATTGTTAAGCCACCTGTTGAAGTGCCGCCCTTAACCTTCGAAGCTGGTCGATTGATGACCGTATCTGACATGTTTTGTTTTCCCGTCTTCTCTTTATTTACTGGTTATTTGAAAGTTTTGTTTTCTGGTTTTTATTTCTGGTCGTACTTATTTAGTTTTAGGGGACAAGAATCCAATTAGCTCTTTCCAGAAAAACTGGGAGTGCTATCTGATTTCTTGCTGGCGGAGGAAGGGGTACTGCTACTTACTTTTATTGAAGTGTTTGAAACATTTGAATCTGTATTGCTATGTGAAGGTAGAGCACGGAGAAGTGCGATCTCACCTTCGAAGTCTTCAAGGGAGGTAAAGTTACGGTACACCGAGGCATATCGCAGGTAGGCGACCTCATCGAGTTCGCGGAGTGGCGCAAGAATTGCCATACCAACCTCATTAGCTTCAATCTCTGCTTGGCCAGTTGCACGGAGAGCTTCCTCAACGCGCTGTGCCAAGAGAACTAAATCATCTTCATTTACTGGGCGACCCTGGCATGCCTTGCGAACGCCAACGAGTACTTTTTCGCGGCTAAATGGTTCGGTAGCTCCAGATCGCTTGATGATGTTAAGGAGAGCAACTTCTTGAGTTGAGAATCGCTGTGAGCACTGAGGGCATTCGCGGCGACGGCGAATCTGTGTGCCATCTTCTACTGGTCGTGAGTCGATCACGCGTGAATCGTCATGTCGGCAAAATGGGCAAATCATGCGGCGTGTCTCCTCTCGAAATCCCTAAAATTCATCCAACTAGATGTAGTGGGGAACTGCGAAAACTACACTAGAAACACTAGTAATGGAAGTTTTCACTGCTTTAACCCCTACATATAGTGGGAACTCTAAAGCAAATCTTGAGAGTTGTCTTGTTGAAGGCTTGGCGACACGCCCGACTCTTTTTTAAGGGTTAGCTAAGCGGGATTCTGATCTTTTGGCCAGCAGTTACATCACCTGAGGTAAGACTATTGACCTCGATGATCTGCGCAACGAGCGAGCGCACTTCATGGCCCTCAGAGACGCGGTTTGCAAGGGACCAGACGGTATCTCCAGGCGCCACAGTCACTGTAATGAAGCTCTTTGAGTGGATTGGGGCGAAATCTGTGTCAGCACCAGCGCCTCCGCCAGCAACTGATGCTGCCACGATAGCGAGAGAAAGAACCACGAGAGTACGGGCTAAACGACCACGGCGATTTAATCGCACGGACGGATTGATTGAAAAGCCTTGATTTATAACGGTTATAGCGCTCATGGTCTTTACTCCTGCTATCTAACAACCTTGGGGAAGGTTTTCGAACATTTGTTCGATAAGAGAAAGATACCCCGCTGCACCGACAAGTGCAACATTTTTTCGAACATATGTTTGATTTTTTCCACAGGGTGTGGAACCATCTGTGCATGGCCAAAAAGATATCCCCAGATGGCGAGCTAACCGGCCGCCAAGTCGAGATTCTCGACTACCTCAAATCATCAGTTGAGAGCCAGGGCTACGCCCCTACCATGCGTGAGATCGGCGCCGCTGTCGGCCTGACCTCATCTGCCTCTGTTAAATACCAGCTCGACATCCTTGAGGATAAAGGGCTCATCCGCCGCGGTGATAACTCTGGTCGCGCAATCGAATTAGTAGTTCCAGATTCAGAACTCGGCACAACAACTCACGTTGATACAACCAAGTTCATTCCACTCGTCGGATCAATCGCAGCTGGTGTTCCAATCACCGCCGATCAGATGGTCGAGGAGACAATGCCACTTCCAGAATCACTTGTGGGCAACGGCGATTTATTTATGTTGAAGGTCAAGGGTGAGTCAATGATTGATGCAGCTATCTGCGATGGCGACTTCGTTGTTATCCGTCAGCAGAAAGATGCCAACAATGGCGAGATCGTTGCCGCAATGATTGATGGCGAAGCAACTGTTAAGACCTTCACTCGCAAGGGTGGCCAGGTTTGGTTATTGCCAGCTAACGATGCCTTCGAACCAATCGATGGAACTCATTGCGAAATTCTCGGCAAAGTCACCGCTGTTCTTCGCTCAGTTCGCTAAAACCAGCCTTACATCGCCGACCGAAAAATCTAACGTTTCTCAAGCGCCGCCGGTAAGGAGTGCCACGACATCTTTTCCTGCCGCAATTTGAACGATGAGATACAGAATTCCGATTCCGCCGATTCGGTAGATCCAATTACCAACTTTGTGATGGCGCAGAGAGCCAGCATTTTTATCGTCAGAGAGAAGTCCCAAAATACTGACGACAAAACCTGGGATGCTCAGCAAGAGAAAGCCCCACGTTAAGAAATCTTGCGGGTTAGTAAAAATCTCCGCTGCTAATTTTGCAAAGAGTGTTCCGAGAATTGTCATTACAACAATGCGGACTCCCCCTTTGGGAAGTGCAAAGTGAAGCAATCTTGACTTTGGCAGGATAGTCCCAGCAGAGAGCTTCAAGAGATTTGGCAAAACAAATAATGCTGTGCCGAGAAGTAGTGGAACGCTAAACCCAATAAAGCGCTCCATTACGACAGCAAATACCAATGCCTTCAGAGCATTTGAAATGTACTGCTGGCGAAGTGATGGCTTCGGAGGTGACAATTGAAGACGTGCTGTTCGTACTGGATATAAATAGATAGCTAAGTCTTCGAGCATCATTCTGGCAATCACTGCGATGCCGACAGCAAAACCAATCTCTTTTGCTTGACCAGTGATCGCTAGTTGCTTTCCAGCAATCACGTTGAGTGAATTAATGAATCCGACAAAGGTCCAGTTGGTCAGAATTGCCGCCAATAAATAGTCCGAGCCGCGCTCCCAGATACTTTCATCTCCGGTGAGCTTGCGACGAAATGGCCTGAAAGATCCAGCAAGAATTGATGGGCTTACACATATTGCAGAGATAGCAAGAACTGTAAGAACGCTGTTGAGATTTGATGCATTTCCTGAAGCAAATACGCCAACTGAGAAGACCAGGACGGCCGTCAATCCGCCCACAGCTTCGAAGATACTGAGAATTGAGAGAGCGACTAACAACGTCCATGTAGGCGGCATCGGTTGAAAATTGCTTGATTGCAGCGCAAAAATGCCAAGCGCGATTCCGATTGGAACGCTAAGGAAAGAAAGTGAGCCGAAAATTGCTCTCAGATAATTCGCATCAGAAATGAATTTTGAGAAGAGAGGAGAAAATCTTGCAACCTTTAGCGATGAAGTCAGCACAAGAGCATCAGTGACATGAGTAAGTGGCGCCCTCCAGGTGAATGATCGATCACCTAGGCCCATCATTTCGAGTTCATCAGAGGTCATCTCAAAACGTGAAGAATCTTTCGAATGTGCAGAATGAAATGCATCTTCGGCATCAACTACACGTGCCTCTGATTCACCATTTCCTTCGCTATCTTCACGGCGAGCAGCACCTCGCGAAGTACCAGATCCACTGCCACCACCGGATCCTCCCGAGCTACCTCCACCACCTGATGAAGCACCACCTGCGGCGCCGCCAACTGCAGCTCCAACAGCAGCGCCACCAGCTGATAAAACACTCAGTGCGGTAAAGCCCGCTACCTGAGTTTGAGAGGTCTTCTCTGCCTCTTTTGCTGGGTTATAAGCCGGCAAATCTTCAACACTCTCTATGTTTTCAAGCGTTGCGGGATCGACAATAATGTCGAGGTCTGGGCAGATATTGTCCCAATGAATTTCGCTCTCATTGTCTTTGCAGAAACTAATATCTTCTTGAGTGGATTCACCTGTATCTGGGTCAACCACGTCCACAGTGACAATGTGATAACCCGGCTCGAGGTCATCAGGCAAATCAACTAGTACATCTGCAGATTCAGCGGTCGCAATAATTTCTGTAATCTCATCATCGGCAAAGGATGGAAAGGTTGAGAAATTTAAGAAGAGCAGCGCAATTAATAAAAGTTTCTTCATCGTCGCACATTCCTCTTAAGTTTTAGTACAACTTTTGTTCCAACTTTAAGACCCTTAAGTTTGAGGGCTACCTTATTTCCACCAGCGCTAAGGGCAGAGACGACATATTTGCCGCCAAGGGAAGTTCTCTCCGCAACAGCTGCCGGATTCTCTGAAGATCCAGCAATTTCAGCTTTAGCCTCTGCGCTCGTAATTACCTGCGCCGTGGCAGTTGTCGTTGGTTGAGAAGCCCGTTCTGCCTCCGCCGCTTTCTTCTCGGCCTCAGCCTTTGCCTTTAATTCTGCAGCTTTCTTCTCTTCATCGGCCTTCTTCTTCTCAGCGTCGGCCTTTGCTTTTAGCTCTGCCGCTCTCTTTTCATCATCTGCCTTCTTTTTATCAGCGTCGGCCTTTGCTTTTAGCTCTGCCGCTTTCTTTTCATCGGCCGCTTTCTTTTCATCTGCTAATTTCTTCTCTTCATCAGCCTTCTTCTTGTCAGCTTCCTCTTTCGCCTTTTTCTCATCCGCTAATTTCTTCTCTTCATCTTCCTTCGCCTTTAAATCTGCAGCCGCTTTTTCATCGGCAGCCTTTTTATCATCCGCTGCCTTTTTCTCTGCTGCCGCTTTTTCATCAGCCGCAATTTTCGCTCTTGCCTCTGCAGCAGCTCTCTCCTCGGCTGCTCTGAGTTCAGCGGCTACTCGGGCTAATCGTTCTACCTCTGCAACTCGCGCAGCTTCTGCAATAGCAGCCAGTCGTGCCGTTTCAATTGCTGCAGCATCACTGGCATCAAGATCTGCATCTGTTGTAACCGCAGTCAATGACTCGCTGTATTGACTTGCCCCAAAAGCATTTACTGCCAGAACCGTCACAGTAAAAGTTTCTCGCCCAGTAACCGGGGAAATAATAAATGGTGAAGTGTTGCCACTGAGTCCCGAAAATGAAATTCCATCGAAGGAATAAAAGAATCCAGTCACGGGAGATCCGCCGTCATCCCCCGGTGTTACAAAAAGAGTTAGCTGACGGTCCCCGCCAGTAACTGAGTCAAGGGTTGGCGCGGCAGGTGCAAATGCAATTACTGCTGATGTTGGCTCAGAGATTGCATCGACAAAACCAGCAGCATTGGTAGCCCTGACAACAACTCTTACATACTTGCCAACATCACTTCGTGTCAGCGTGTATGTACTCGAATTAGCGTTTTCAATGTTTGAGTAAGCAGCCGTTGTGGTCTCAGCGCTCTGCCAGCGATATTCAAATGTTGGCGATTCCGACCATTCACCAGTCGTGGCTGTCAGGGTTTCGCCAATTCTTGCTATGCCAGTAATTAATGGTACAGCCGAATTAACTGGTGCAACTGGCGCAACTACGGGACAAATTGGATTCGCGGTGTATCGCTCACTTGTCGAGTTGTAATCCGCTGTGACTTCTCCATCGCTTAATACTTTTGAAAAAATCTTCACCGCACCAAGTTTTGCATTCATAAATAGTGTGCCACCGCCCATTGACCCTAACCACCAAGGTTGATTTGTGCCGGCTGCTGACATAAAGAGTGCGTTGTTGTGCGCGACCGGAACACCATTACGGTAATAAGTAACCAATCGCGTGGTTTTGCTAAATGTATAAACCAATTGCTGCCACTCTTCATCAACGATTTGGGGGGACGCTGAAATGATTTTGGATGAGCCTCCACCGCCGTTTTCAATCACCATCTTTTTATCTGATGAACTCCAGTTGTTCCAAGTGAGTTTGAATCCGTTTGCACCGCCACCAGATCCAGCATTGGACATAAGAGTTTGAATATTTGAAGCCCCGGATGTTGGTTTTACCCATGCACTTAATGAAAATTCATCTCCAAAATCAGTTGTCGGAAAAGCAATACTCGCATTGTCGGCGAAGGTAAAAACTCCGCAATAAGACGAATCAAAAGAAACATTAGTCATTGTTCCTGAAATCCCAGAGACGACATCTGTGACGACGTTGCCACTTCCTGAATAACTATTAGCATCTGCTGGATCGATCACGATTGTTGGTGAAGGAATTGCAGTAGGAGCTGGCGTTAAATAGCGAATCATTACGCGGCCAGAACCACCACGTTGTCCGCCTCCACCACCGCCACCAAGTCCATCTGTGCCAGGGCTTCCGGCCTCTGATGCAGTGCTTTGGCCCGGGCCACCTGATCCACCGCCACCGATTCCGCCAACGCCATTGGTCCAACCGCCACCACCACCTGCGAGTGCAACGCCCCAAACTATTTTTCCTGCGCCACCATTGCGCACAGTTCCTGCCTCACCGGCTCCACCACCACCGCCGCCTTCGTAAGTATTTGTTCCACCAGTTGATCCATCATTTGCATAACCGGTAAAACCTGTAACAGTTGAAGCGTCAGCACTTCCGCCGACATCAGTTGGACAACTTGTTCCGCCGCCACCAGAACCACCGCTTAATCCTGCAACTGCGCCGTATCCACCACCGCCACCACCTCCGCCTGATGCAGAGTAAGTATTATTTGAAATAGTTAAAGAACTCGGCGATCCAGAAGTTCCATGCGTCCACTGACCTTGATCTACAAACCATCCGCCGGCACCGCCGCCGCCGATTGCAATTGAAAGTAAATCACCAGCGGTTACATTTATTGGCGCATCAGAAACTAACAATCGACCACCACCGCCACCGCCGCCACAAGATCCAAATGCAGCTCCACCACCGCCACCAACAATTACTGCTTCAATTGCAGTCACACCACTCGGCACTTGCCAATCACAATTTGCAGAAGTGTCGGTAAAGGTTTGAACCGTGTAAGTATCTGCACCATCTACCAGCGTTGATTCTGTCGGTGTTACGCAAGCCAGTGCGCTGGCACTTTGCTGGACCGCAATCGGCACAACGAATGCAAAGAGGCATGAGAAAACCGCTATTGCTATTGCGGCTCTCCTACGCAAGGCGGTCATTCCATCTTCTCCTGGGCTATGAATGGTGTAACCCTAAGCAAGTTATTCAACATTTTCTAGCAAAAATCGGCTTATACGGCCTACTTTTTGAGCGAAACAATCTTGATCATCGCGCATTTGTTGTCAAAGGCCTTGCATAAACGATTGACCTTGGTTCCGAGTCCAACGGTCTTAATTGATAAACCAGGCCAGTTCTTTTTAACCCAGGCCCCAACTTCTGCTGCACGCTTCTTTGTGAGCTTGTCATTAAGGGCTTTTGATCCAGCCTTAGATGCATAGCCGTAAACAATGATGCTCTTCGCCTTCTCAAGCTGCCATGATTTCAAAATCTTGATGCTCTTAGTTGAAAGCGCATTCGAACCGACTTTAAATGAAACCGGCTGGGCTGCTCCTGGTTTTGATGGACAAGCCTTATCAAAAGTTCCGAGACAAAGAATTCCTGAAATGCCGATCTCTTTTTCAAGTTGTTTAAGAGCTAGGTATTCAAACTTCTGACCAGTTAGCTCAGGCAATAAACCAGTGCTGAGCTTGATATCTACCACTCCAACAGCATGTCCGGGAGCAGCAAATTTAACAGTGGTCTTATCTTGCTTCCAAGAATTAGCAGGTAATAGCAAGCCATCAACTGTGATTGATGTGATGACATGATTGAACTCACCTGTGATTGTGATTTCATCATTTGCATAACCCTTGGCCGGTGAAATTGAAATTATCTTATCGGTCAGATTATCTGCTCCCCCACCTGCGCCAGATGCCGTCCACTGTGCATGAAGAGCTAGTGATGTAGTTGCTGCAAGCGCCAACGTCTGGCCATCTGTATAAGCAATTCCAGCATCATCTTTCCAGCCCGCAAAAGTGAAAGCGGCACGTGTGAAAGTATTATTTGAAAGTTTTACAGAAGATCCTAAGCCGGTTTGGCCCGCCATTGTTCCGGTTCCGCCATTTGCAACAAATGAAATTGCATAAGGGAAAGTCAGCACTGCAGAAATAACAACATCAACTTTTGCTGTTGCGCTCTCTGTGGCACTTGTTGCAGTCACGATATGCACTGCCACTGGCTTTGCAGTCGTCGGAGTGCCTGAAATCGAGCCAGTCGCTGTGTTAAATGAGAGGCCTACAGGAAGTACTGGGGCTATTGAATATGTAACTGCTCCAGTGAAGTTGGTCGCCGTAAATCCAACCGTTGGAGTCATAGGAGTTCCAGCAACTGCACTAATAGTTGTAGTTGCTGGACTAATCAACGGAACTTTGCCTTGCACCCACTGCGCCTGAAGAATCAAGGTTGTAGATTGGCTCAAAGTCAGCGTTTGAGAATCACTGTATGCAGTTGAAGAATCATCCTTCCATCCGACGAATGTGTATCCGTCGCGAGTGAAGCTATTTCCTGGAAGAGTTACTGATGAATTAGTGCCAGTAATCTTTACCATTGTTCCGGTTCCACCATTTGGATAGAACGAAATGTCATAGGCATAAGTGCTCTTCGTCCACTCTGCTGTTAAGGTCAAATTTATTGGGCCAGTCAGTGAAATAACTTGTCCGTCAGTGTAAGCAATCGAGTTTGACCCAAGCCAACCAATAAATTTATAGCCGGGCTTGATCATTGTTGAGGTACTAAAGAGCGAGAGAGCTACTGAAGTTTCAGCATTTCCTGTCTGGGTAGCCAACGTTCCTGACGTACCTGAGCCCTTATCAAATGCAATCGTGTATGCAAATGTTACTGGAGCAGCAATATTTATTGTTAGTGATGCAGAAGCACTCTCTGCGCCGGAAGTTCCCGTTACTGTGTAGGTAGCGCTCGAAATTGATGTCGGGGTTCCTGAAATAACGCCAGTTGTGGCATTAATTGTTAAGCCTGTAGGAAGTGCTGGCGAAATTGTGTATTGCACTCCAGCTGCGTTCAGAAAATTACGAGATGTATAACCAGCTGTGGCAGTAATTGCCTTATTGGCATTGCCACTAATTGTGTTCGTTGCAGGTGCTATTGAGGGCGTGCCGCGATTGATAGTCAGGACAGCGGTATCTGTTGCAACAACATTATGCATCGCAACATTTGCCGCAGTACAAGTAATTGGCAACGTTGTTGGAAATGTCGTGTAATTAGTTGCAGCCGAATAGCTACTGGTACATACCGGATTTGAATACGTTAATTCAGTAGCGCCAAATTCGATTGTGTGGGCGGCATTCTTATAGAATTTATACGAATAGACCGCAGCAGCACCTGCATTTACTGTTGAATTATCTGGGACGATATGAACAGTCGGGGATAGTTCTGTAACTTGGGGCGCAATCTGTAGTCCCCAAATAGCGTGATTATCATCTGCGCCACCGGTGGATGCAGAGAAACCAAACTTCATACTTGTTGCTGCTATGTATTCGGCTGGTTGATCTACAACTAACTGAATTGGTGCAGTCGTAGGGTCTTGGGTGAGAGATCCTGTCTTCCACATATAAATACGAATCTTTGGATTCACTAAATTAGAAGGATCAACCAATATTCGTACTGGGCGTGCAGCCTGTGCCCGTGTATTAGATGGTGTTCCAAAATATTCGGCTCCAATTACACCGTCAGTAAATGCCATTCCTCCAGGCAAAATACAGAAACCTGATGAACCATCCTTACTCGCACTTTTGTCCGGGCCGCGAACGATAAGAGTCTTAGCAACTTCACCGACGCTGTTTCCTGCGCAGGCTATGTCCTTCTGGCTGCTGTTCTTCCAGTTTCCATATGAGTCAAAGCCAACTCCAAAGAGCGCACCATGGATACCTTTATAACCGAGGCCACCACCCGGGATTCCCACAGTGAGATCATTGTTTTCACCGTTCTTAACAAAGAAAGAGATTCCATCTGCACCAGTTCCGCCGTATTGCGCCTGGAAGAATGAGATGTCTAGACCTGCGGCAGTTGGAAGCGCCCGGTTGTACAACATTGTTGCAGCCTGATTGCCATTGGCAGTTGTTAGAAAAAGGGCGCCTGCGCCTTGAAGATCTGTAACTCCCGTACATCCTGGAAGCACTGTTTCGCCTGAGAGGTTTATTGAAAGCGAACTGTTTAGCGCTGAAAGACAAGGATGCGCATCTCCGCTGCCTGATGATGAGGCGTACCAATTAAATGGGTTTACTAGCTCTGACATATTGAAATTTTCTGTCAGCTTTCCAGGCGCCGCACTCGAAGGGGCAACTCCCGCGACAACGGTCATCAATGACGCGATCATGGCAAGAACTAAAATGCGGGCAGTCTTTTTCATCAAGATTCTCCGAGGCTGTAGGAATGGTTTTATGAATTGTAGGGGTTCAGCTCGAGCATGGCGAGAAACCTTTGCAAAAGTATCAATTCATTGCCAAATGACAGGCTCACAAATTTATGAGGGGCAACCTTTACGGCAATGTGCGCTAAAGCGAACGCTCGATAAGTTTTGTCGCAGTTCGGATCAACCAAGAATTTCGATGGCCAGCAACCCACTTATAGCCAAATTGCCCTAGCGGCCCCGATGCCCTGACGATAAAGCCCAGCACCCAATTTCCTCTACGCCCTAGCAAATATGCAATCGCATCGGGGCCAACATAAACCTTGCCCGCGTGGATTACGTGAACCGCCTTCGAGCACTGCTCGTAACTCAAACCATAGAAATCTAGATCTGCACGTTGATATGCAATCGCCTCGAGTTCTAACTTCTTCTCAACCCACGCCATAGTCACTTCACAGAAGCGACATTCGCCATCGGTGAGGACAACAATGTCAGACACAACTAGGCCATTCGGCGCTTGATGGTTTTAATCAATTGCCATGCCGCATAGAGAAAATAAAATTGAAACGGCAGACGCGCATATGCAAATAGCGGATCCGGCATCGGACGATCACTCCACTGAATTGCCATATTGATATTGGCCGGATAGACCGCAAGAAACAATGCAAAAGCGCCATATGCACCCCAGAGCTTTAGCGGTTTGCCAAAGAGTTTCTTATCTGGCGCCGACAACAGCGCAAGCCCAATCATAATTTCAGCAACGCCACTTAAGTATGTGTAAATGCGAGGATCTCCGGGAAGTGCTGCCGGAACGATCGAATCCAATGCACTTGGAAAAACAAAGTGTCCGATACCTGCGCCTAGCAATAGGTATCCCATCAAGCGACCGAGTTTGCGATTATCCATGGC
>CAFBLZ010000030.1_pt1 | contig 11534 bp, 11 predicted proteins | sample 7268341 | NCBI WGS metagenome assembly CAFBLZ01 (sample SAMEA6814048, study PRJEB35770) | freshwater metagenome | biome: Freshwater; feature: Freshwater reservoir; material: water | place: Czech Republic | collected 2017-05-23 | depth 30m m
AGCTAAGAAGACAACCGCCAAGAAGGCAGCGCCAAAGAAGGTTGCAAAGAAGTCGGTAGCTAAGAAAGCCGTTGCTAAGAAGAAGACAACCGCTAAGAAGGCAGCGCCAAAGAAAGTTGCAAAGAAGTCTGTAGCTAAGAAAGCCGTTGCTAAGAAGAAGACAACCGCTAAGAAGGTTGCAAAGAAGTCTCCTGCACGCAAGAGTTCAGCATCATCAGTTGTAATTCCTCCGGTACCAACAGGTTCTTCACGCGCTCGCGTAAATGTTTCTACAACTCCAGTCGCACCAGTTAAGGCACCAGCAACACCAGCTAAGCCTTCTGCTGCTCCACGTCAGGGATCATCAAAGGGAGTACTACTTGCTGTTCTCCTCGGTGTTGTAATTCTTACAGCTATTGTCGCGTCACAGCGCTCATCTACAAATACAGATGAAGCCACACCAACTGCGCCTGCAACTGCAGAGGCATCACCAACTGCATCAGCAACAGAGTCTGCATCAGCATCTCCTTCTGCCTCAGCAACAAAGGATTCTATGCTCGCAGGTGGCGCACCAACTCGCTTTATTGGTAACTGGAAAGATGCCGAGCATTCAGTTCTTGTACTTACATGGCGCGCGCCAGCTGAAGCAGTAACAGGTTACAAGGTTGAACTTCGTTCAAACCGTGGAGAGTGGAAAGAGCACTCACAACTTCCTGCTGATCAACTCAAGCTTGAACTAACAAAATCAGCAACTGAAGGCGAAACTTCTTTCCGCGTTTAAGCTGTTTATAGCGATGGATCAATTGCACTTGCAAATGCTTTCGGATTCGCCGGACAGTTCGAATAATTTAATAAATAAAAAACCCCAGCCAAGCGGCTGGGGTTTTTTATTTTTGAAGACTATTCAAGAAACTTGGATATTTCGGCGACGTAGACCGCGACCCCGGCCGGAACTAGATGTACGCCATCAGGTGCGAAATATTCAGGATGCCCCATCGAGATCGAATTCCAATCGATTAGACGTACATTTGAATAACGCGCTGAAACCCTTGAAATTATCTCGTTATTTCCCTCTCTCCAAGGGCGAGGTACTGCAGTATTGACGAGGACGACAGTGCTCTGCGAACTCAAGGTATCAAGAATCTCTACAACAACTTCTTCTTGTAGCGCATTGTTATTTCCTAAATTAAGAACCACTGGTCCGGTTGGCGCAAATTCTTTGTCGTGCAATACAACTTCTAACAATTCTGGCGCTTGGCGACCTATACGGGCATTTACAAGTGAGACCGCAAATTTCTCTGAAAGCGCAGAACGAATTCCCAAAATCACAGAATCACCAGTGAGCCAGATTCCCGTGTCTTTCTTAGCCGGAATTATTTCTTCAGCTTGAATTTCTGGGTGCATGGCTTCTTGCTCTTGATTACCGATTGCAATGGCGCGAAAACTGATAAATGATACGAGAATAATCAGTACTGAAACGAGGGCGGCTAAACGTGCTTTTTGCCGCTTCTTCTCTTTTAGTGTGCGATATTTCAAACCCTTTACCCAGTAATTTAATAGTCCTCGTCGCACAGGTAGTTCTATGTAGCGAAGAGAAATATCTGCCAATGCAAATACAATTAAAATTCGAAGTGCGGTGAGAGCCCAGGATTTGCCTGCCAAATCAACCATGGGACGTGTAACTTGGAAAATCACCCAGTGCCACAAATAAATTGCATACGAACGTTCGCCGATCCACAGCAGAACGCGATTTTGTAAAAGTGGGGCAAAGCGTGAAGCAGGGTGCACAATTGAAGTAATAATTGCTGCACCAAATAATCCAGCTAATGGAAAAGCAATTTTGTAAAGCGTGGGTTGAGTTTCATCGATTAATAAAAAAGCAGACAAAATGCCTAGAAATCCGAATACGCCGATAGAGTCAATGAAATTTTGAGCATTTGCACTCACCTCAGTTTTAAAATTTTGAGGTATCCAGGACACTGCCAGAGCTGCTCCCAAAAAGAGTCCGATGCTATGTGTATCTGTGCCAAAGTAAACGTGACTGACTTTGGATGCACTTGCGGCATCAAGCGAGAACGAAACAATCATTAGCGCGATGCCTGAGATTGCTGCAATTATCAAAGCAACAAGTGATACTCGCTTCTTGCCAAACCAACGAAGGATCAGAAGCAAAATAAGTGGCCATATTAAATAGAATTGCGCTTCAACCGCTAGAGACCAAGTGTGCTGAAGTAAAGGGAGTCGCCCAATGCTCTCGAAATAGTCGAGATGCCGCCCAACTAGCCACCAATTCATTGATCCCGTAAGCGCAAATGGCGTATCAATTAAGAATCGCTTGATGGTGTCTGGTGCCCAAATTCCAACTCCGATAGCTGTCGTCACCAACATAAATGCAAGCGCTGGGAAGAGACGTCGAATTCTGGCCAGATAGAAAGCGCGCAGATCTAATCCGCCGCTCCGTTCGATTGAATCGAGAAGCAACCTAGTAATAACGTAACCGGAGATAACGAAGAATAGATCTACCCCTAAAAATCCACCGGGAATCCAATTAAATCCGAGGTGGTAGAGCATCACCGCAATAACTGCGATTGCACGCAATCCATCAATTGCGGGTATGTACTGGATACCGCGTTTGGTAGCCATAGAAATTACTTGCGCTTAGCTGTTGATTTCTTTGCTGCACTCTTCTTTGGAGCACGCTTTGAAGTCGAATTAGTTTTGCGCTTTGGGGCATCAAGGGCTGGAGCAGTGCGACGACTTTCAACCTTTATAGGATCCTTTTGTCGAACTGTTCCGTCATCATTCAATGAATCATTAACAATGGCTTGCATATTTGCTAGACGCGCAAATGCACCGTCTAGTCGTTGGCGTGACTGCGCAATTGCTTGCTCAGCCGCAGAGAGCGCTTGGGATTGAACACGATATAGCTTTTCAGATTCTGCAATAACTTCAGCAAGCCAACGGCGATACTCAATAACTTCGTTTGCTGCATCGGCAACAATACGCTCGCCTTCTCTGCGCGCAGCTGATGCAACCGCTGCTGCTTCACGGCGCTTAGTATCAATAAGAGATTCCGCTTCGCGAGCAGCTTCATTTACAAGATCTGCCGCCTCAGCCTCAGCAGTTGAGATGTACTTGCGACCGCGCGCTTCAGCACCAGAGAGAATGCTTCGCGCCTTTGTCTCTGCGCCATCAAGAAGATCTTTTGCATTTCGAGTTGATTCGTTGATAACTCTTTCAGAAGCCGCATGAGATTTAGCTTCACGAGCTTGCGCCGACTTGATCATCATCATCGCAGTTTCGGTTGCGAGAATTTCAAACTCTTCTTTACTTAATGAAGTGATGTCACGACGTGATCGAAGATCGTTGAGTTGTGATTCGAGCTCGCGAATGCGGTCTACCGGGTTGCCTGCCGGAGTGCGATCGGCCTCTTCGCGAAAGCCAACCCAGTTGAGAAAGTCCTTCTTCTCTGCCATTGATAATCCCCATTGCTTCTATCGAACTCAATCTTTCAAGGCTCATAGATTAGGGCATATGCGCGCTTGGCGAAATCGCCCCCATAAATCACGCTCAGCAGAGAATTTGGATTTGATGTAAATCTACGGCCGTCTAATGCCAAAAACCGTTATCTAGAACGGTAGATCGCGAAGCAGATTGCGAGATATTGGCTAATCCAAGCCGCTAGGACAAAGATGTGGAAGAGCTCGTGGAAGCCAAAATATTTAGCAGCACGACCAGGTTTCTTAAGCGCATAAAAAATTGCCCCAATGGAGTAGAAAAGTCCTCCAATAACAATCGGGATGATTACCCAAAGCCCGCCGCGGTCATATAACTGTGGCGTATAAACAACGGCAACCCAACCAAGAATTAAATAGTTAGCGACATAGAGCCAGCGTGGTGCACCGATCCAAAATACACGAATCGCAACACCTGCAAGTGCGCCAACCCAAATGATTGTAAGAAGAATATTTCGATCATGCGGTTCAAGTAAAGCAACTGCAAATGGAGTGTAAGAGCCTGCAATTAATAGATTTATATTCGCATGATCCCAGCGGCGCCAGATCTTCTTCTTTGCAGGAGACCATGGAACACGATGATAAATAGCCGAGACGCTAAAGAGCATAATTGCCGTAATCGAGTAAAGGGCAACCGCAAATTTAAGAGACTCTTTACTCAAAATAAAGAGGATAAGCGAGGCGATAATTACCGCAGGAGTTGCACCTAAATGAAACCACCCACGAAGTTTTGGTGGAACTACTAGCACCGGCGTCGTGATTGGATCTTGCTCTTTACTCATTGTGTAAGACTACGCGTTACTTAGGTTTCGCACCGACTTAACGGATAATGATGCAAGAGCGGCGACAAATGTGATTGTGCCAGTCGCGATTAACACTGCGTTTACTCCAAAGTGGCCAGCTAGGGGTCCAGCGATAACAATTCCAAGTGGCGCAATTCCATATGAACCAAGAGCGTCATAGGCGTTGACTCGTGAGAATGATTTCTCTGGAATATGAACCTGCATTGAGGTATTCCACGAAACAACGAAGTATTCAAGGGCAATTCCAGAAAAAACTGCAGCAAGAATGCAAAATACCAGCGGGATATCGAAGGCAAGTGCGAAATCCCAAATAGCTGAGAAGGCAATTAAAGTAACGGAAATAAGTAGTGGTCGACCCACCCTTGTCTTCAGGGCTATCACTCCGCCGATCATCATTCCGAGTGTCAAGCCAGCCAGATTAAACGACCAAAGCTTTGGGCCAGTCTTTAAGTCATCGAAATTAAGTGGTCCTAAAACTTGCAGCATCGATTCAAAAGCCATGTTAATTAAGGCAAACGCGAGAACCATAGTTACAACCCATGAGCGTGAGACAAATTCTCTCCACCCAACAACTAGATCATGAATGATTCCAGGACTTTCAACTTTGGTCTTGCTGGGTAGATTAAGGTTCCAAACAATTAACCCAGCAATTAGGAAACTTACGGCATCGATAAGCAAACCCCAACCAGGATTTAGCGCTGCAACAATTATGCCCCCAAGTAAAGTTCCTGAGACATTTCCAATATTGCTAATCAATCCAATTACCGCGTTACCATCTTGTAGTTTTTCCTTCGGTAAAATCTCCGGTAGAACTCCTGACATTGCCGGCCACCAAAGTGCATTCAATATTCCAAAGACCGCACCCATTGCAACTAAGAGCCAAATACTTGAGAAACCGGCAATGAGTGAAATTGCACTTGTTCCCATCAAGAAACTTCCCAAAATATCAGCGCCTCCGACAATTCGATTGCGCTGAAAACGATCTGCAAACACTCCACCAAAAAGCATAAAAGCAATTAGTGGGAAAAATCTTGCAGCCATCACAAGGCTAAGGTCACCGCCATCGGAACCTGGAATACTTAAGACTCCGTAGGCCAAGGCGATGGGAGACATCCCATTTCCAACATTAGATATAAAACGCGACGCAGCTAACGCTCTAAAACCCTTATATTGCTGAAGATCACGCAGTTGGTTGAGCATGGATTAAGCCTACTTGTGAAACGTCTTATCGTTCACCATTTATTCACTAGAGTCATTTAACATACGAGCATGCAAAAAATATTTTCTGAGTTTCTCGGTACAGCAATTTTAGCCCTCGTTGTAGTTGGTTCGGGCATTATGGCTCAGGATCTGAGTGACGATGTCGGAGTTCAATTGTTGATAAATGCATCAGCAACTGGTGCAATCCTTTGGATTCTTATCACACTCCTTGCGCCAATTAGTGGCGCTTATTTCAACCCAGTTGTTACCTCAATCGCGCTTTATCGCCGCGAAATGAAAATGGGTGAAGTAGTTAATTTTGTAATTGCCCAAGTCCTTGGTGCAATCTCAGGAACAATTATTGCCAATATACTTTTCAAACATCCTGCAATAGATATTTCTTCGAAGAACCGAGATGGTGGCAATCTTCTTCTGAGTGAGGTTTTAGCAACAGCGGGATTAATTTTTGTAATCTATCAATTATCAACAATTAAAAAGGGCCGGTATGTTTCGGTCGGAGTGGCGCTTTGGATTTTTAGCGCTTACTTCTTCACCTCATCAACTTCTTTTGCTAATCCGGCCATTGCAATCGGACGAATCTTTAGTAACTCATTTGCTGGCATTGCTCCACATTCTGCCTTTACATTTATTCCATTCCAAATTATTGGAGCCGCTCTCGGATATCTGACTTTCAGTTATCTCAATAAGCCAAATAAGAAAGCAAAAAAATAATGACTGAAAAGAAAACAATTCTCTTTGTCTGTGTTCACAACGCAGGACGTTCTCAGATGGCGGCAGGATTTATGCGCGAGCTTGGGGGAGCGCGAGTTGAAGTTCTCTCGGCTGGCTCAGCCCCGAAGGATTCAATCAACCCGGTCGCAGTCGAAGCAATGGCAGAACTCGGAATCAACATCGCTGACCAAAAACCGAAAATTCTTACCCCTGACTCAGTCCAACAATCTGATGTGGTGATCACGATGGGCTGTGGCGACGCTTGTCCTTACTATCCCGGCAAGCGATATGAGGATTGGAAGCTTGAAGATCCGGCTGGACAGGGCATTGAATCTGTGAGGACCATCCGGGATGAAATTAAGGCCCGGGTTGAGTCTCTGCTGACTGAGATTTTCTAGACTTTCCCCCGAATGCGCCTAAATAACCCCAAATAAGCGTAAAAAATCTCAAAAAAGCGGCCGAAACTTACTTATTCGTAGTGCATTTTCCTCACATTAGGTTCACAATATTACTCATCGAAGGTCAATGCTGCCCTGGGCAAGCCTCTTGGCCTACGGTCTTACGGACTAAATGGTCCGCATTGATTAAGAGTGACGAAAGGCTCAGGAAATATGTCAGTAACACTCGATAGCAACCAATGGAACCTTGTTTATAACATCTTTTCATTCGGATTGATTTCAATGCTCGCATGCACTGTGTATACATTAGTTTCACAGGCACGAGTTCTACCTAAGTACCGCAATGCACTTGTAATGTCATCAATGGTTACATTTATTGCTGGTTACCACTACTGGAGAATTTTCAACTCATTCGGTGAAGCTTCAGATGGTTTCATGGTTAATGTTTCTGGTGATCATGGATCATTCAACGAGGCATACCGTTATGTTGACTGGCTTCTAACAGTTCCACTACTTCTTGTTGAAGTAATTGCTGTTCTAGCACTTGCTAAGGAAGTTTCTAAGTCACTTATCACACGCCTTGTTCCAGCTTCAGCTGCAATGATCGCACTTGGCTATCCAGGTGAGATTTCATCAGATCAGAACACACAGGTTCTTTATGGTGTTCTTTCAACAATTCCATTCATCTACATCCTCTACGTACTCTTCAATGAACTCACAAAGTCATTGGAGCGTCAGCCAGCTGGAGTTGCAGAGACAGTAGGTCGTCTCCGCCTTCTCTTGATTGCTACATGGGGCGTATATCCAATCGCTTACATCTTCAACATTGTTGGAGATGCAACTGCAGGTTCATTCGTTGCTATCCAGGTTGGATACACAACAGCGGATATCCTCGCAAAGTGCGTATTCGGTCTTACTATCCTCAAGATCGCACGTATGAAGTCACATGCTGAAGGAATGGCTGCTGACCACTAATACTGCAAAATAAGTTATAAAGAAGGCTAAGGGCGTCGAGAAATCGGCGCCCTTAGCCTTTACTCTTATGGGTATGGATAACTCGCGAATCAATAATTATCGTATGGCGGCCTACGCCGCTCTAGCTGTCGGCTTAATTAATTTGCGCTATCAGACCGGTGCCGATTCAAATCTCTCAAAGAGCTTAGTTCTCGTTATTCCTGGAGCGTTACTTCTTGGACTCACCTTTGTAGATTTTGGCAAAAAATTGCTGCAAAGCAAAGCCGCCGTAGCGGTTATAACCACTATCGGCGGCTTGCTCTTAATTTATAGTTTCGTACTTTAATTATTTTGCAGCTGTAAAACCAATCTCAAGGTCTGCCTTAAGATCTTCAACATTTTCAATTCCAAGACTTAGACGTACCAGCCCTGGCGTTACTCCTGCTGCTAACTGCTCATCAGCGCTTAGCTGTGAGTGAGTTGTAGTAGCCGGATGGATTACTAGCGAACGCACATCACCAATATTGGCAACATGGCTAAATAGCTTGAGCGATTCAACGAACTTCTTGCCTGCTGCAACGCCACCCTTGAGCTCGAATGAGAGAACTGCTCCAGGACCCTTTGGTGAATATTGAGTAGCAAGTGCGTTCCACGGTGATGATTTGAGTGCCGCATAGTTGACCTTCTCGACACTTGGATGTGCCTCAAGCCAGGTAGCGATAGCTTGCGCATTTTGAATATGACGTTCCATACGAAGCGAAAGTGTCTCTAATCCTTGTGCGAGCAACCAAGCATTAAATGGTGAGACCGCAGCCCCAACATCGCGAAGGAGTTGTAGGCGGATCTTGAAGATGTAAGCAAGATTTGCGCCAAATGCTGAACCAACGCCAAGAGCCTGCGCGAATACAAGGCCGTGATAGCTAGGGTCTGGCAAATTAAATCCAGGGAAGCGATCTGGGTACTGTGCATAGTCGAATTTTCCAGAATCAATAATTGCACCGACAACTGCATTTCCGTGACCAGATAAGAACTTAGTAGCTGAGTGAACAACGACATCTGCTCCGAATTCGATTGGCTTAATCAAGAACGGAGTTGCAACTGTGTTGTCGACGATGAGTGGAACACCAACAGCGTGGGCAACATCAGCAACTGCCTTGATATCCAAGATTTCATTCTTTGGATTTGCAATAGTTTCACCAAAGAATGCTTTGGTATTTGGACGAACTGCTTTGCGCCATGACTCTGGATCTGAAGCATCATCAACAAAGGTAACTTCGATACCGAACTTTGGAAGTGTGTAATGGAAGAGGTTATAAGTTCCACCATAGAGGCTTGGGCTGGAAACAATGTGATCGCCAGCTTCTGCAACATTGAGAATTGCAAATGTAGTTGCAGCCGAACCGGATGCAAGGAGAAGCGCAGCTACGCCACCTTCTAGTGCAGCTAAGCGTTGTTCAACAGCATCTTGCGTTGGATTCATAATTCGAGTGTAAATATTTCCGAGTTCTGCAAGACCAAAGAGATTTGCAGCATGCTCTGTATCGCGGAACTGGTAGGCAGTTGTTTGATAGAGCGGAAGTGCGCGAGCACCTGTAGTTGGATCAGGTACCTGACCTGCATGCACTTGTAGCGTTTCGAAAGACCAAGGTTGTGTCATATTAACTCTCCAATAAAGGGACGTTTTGTTTGTCGGTGGGTCTCATCGCTGAGGGGTGAAAAGTAACAAGGAATTCCAATTACTTCTCGAGAGGAATTCGTTGATGCAATTGATTCGCAAAAACGTCCCGTAACCCTTCTGTATTTCGCTTAAATGCTGATAGACATTGCCAATGACATTTCGATCACCCATATTTGAGCTCGCAGACCAGCATGTAGAGGCCTCTTCGATGCTATCTCCCATTGAATGCACCTACCTAGGCAAGTCGATCAATCAAGATAAATGGGATGACCGCTCGCTGGCGGGTTCCGATGCAAAGGCTGCCCTTTATCGGGACTCGCTAAAGAAGTTAATGGCGCTCAAGCCAATCGACGAAATTGATCGAATCGCACAGAAAGTGATGCAAGAACGTCTCGAGTCATCTTTATTACTGCACGATACCGATGAAGAACATTTGATTTGGTCAGTTCTCTCCTCTCCGGTCTCAGATATGCGCGGTGTTTTCGAGTTAATGCCGCATGAGACTGATGCAGACTTCGCAAATATCGCTGCCAGATTGGCAGCGCTAGGAGCAGCATTTGATTCCTGGGTTACAACAATTTCTTCACTCGCCGTTAAGGGAAAGACTGCTGCGCGACGTCAAGTCGAAGGTGTTATCGATCAGCTTGCAAACCACGCAAACGGCGGATATGTCTCGATGGCGAAGCGCTTTGACCCAGAATTAAAACATCCAGAAATACATGCCAATGCACTTCTTGCGGAAGGCGCATGTACAAAACTTGGCGCATATCTTAAAAATGAATATTTGCCATTCGCTAATCCCATCGATGCAGTCGGAGAAGAACGGTATGCACTCTGGGCGCGCTACTTCACCGGCGCAGAACTCAATCTTCGCGAGACATATGAATGGGGCGTGCAAGATTTAAAACGCATCAATGATCGTATGTGGAGTATTGCCGAAAAGATTAAGCCAGGCGCTAAATCCCTTCGTGAAGTAGCCGATGTACTCGATAATGATCCGAAGTACTTCATTAAAGATAAGGAAGGCATCATCGCTTTCTTACAAGAATTCACCGATAAAACCATTGAACGAATGAATGGTGAGTACTTTGAAATCGATGATCGCATCAAGACATGTGAAGCTCGGTATGCACCAGAAGGCAGCGGAACAGCTCCTTATTACAACCCACCATCAGAGGATTTAACGCGCCCAGGAACAACCTGGTTGCCAAGCCAAGGCACAGAAGGATTTACTTGGTGGCACCTGATTTCGACTTGGTATCACGAAGCAGTTCCGGGCCATCACCTTCAATGTGCAACAACAACAATTGAGAAAGATCGCCTCAGTCGTTACCAACGTGCATCGGCATGGATCAGTGGCTACGGTGAAGGCTGGGCCTTGTACGCCGAGCGCTTTATGGATGAGCTTGGTGCATTTGATGAACCAGGAATTGAGATGGGTTATCTATCAAATCAGGCTTTACGTGCAGCTCGAGTAGTTGTAGATATCGGCGTCCATCTTGGTTATAAAGATGAGAATGGCAATGTTTGGAACGCGGATACAGTCAAAGATGTTCTCTTTGAAAAAGCACTTCAATCCGATGCAATTGCAGCGAGCGAACGTGATCGATATCTAGGACTTCCAGGTCAGGCTATCTCTTACAAAGTAGGCGAGCGTGCATGGATGAAGGCACGAGAAGATGCAAAAGCTCGCCTAGGTTCAGATTTTTCATTGAAGAAGTTCCACACTTTTGCCCTCAAAATCGGTCCAATGGGACTTGATACGTTTGCAGTTGAAATGTCTAACTGGGACGGTAATTAGTTTCTATTCTTATTGATATTTTGCAAACTCAATTTCTGAATTGAATATCGTTCTTTTTCATCTCTGAAACAAGGATACGAATTGAATTTGCATCCATCCCCGGGAGCTCTTTTAATGCAGCTAGCGAGACTTTGCGAAGGTCGCTTAATTTGTAATGACCATCATCAATGAGTGCTCGTCGGGCAGAGGTATTTAACCCCATTTCACGCCACTCACCGTCTGTATTGGCATAAGGATCAATCTCTGCTTCTCCACGTGTGGCTGTGTTTTGAGAAGCAACTTTTGCTGCACGTCGATCGGCTGCAGCGCGCATCGCCTCTGATTGAAGTTTCTTAATCTTCGCGCGCGATGGTTTAGCCATGTAGTTAAAGTATCAACAACAATAAAATTTTGGTGCGGGAGGCGGGACTTGAACCCGCACGCCGGAGCACAAGTTCCTAAGACTTGCGTGTCTGCCATTTCACCACTCCCGCG
>CAFBLZ010000031.1_pt1 | contig 11370 bp, 12 predicted proteins | sample 7268341 | NCBI WGS metagenome assembly CAFBLZ01 (sample SAMEA6814048, study PRJEB35770) | freshwater metagenome | biome: Freshwater; feature: Freshwater reservoir; material: water | place: Czech Republic | collected 2017-05-23 | depth 30m m
GTTTGACCGCCCAGCTGAGTGATTACGCCGAGGACTGGGCCAGCAAGAGTCTCTGCATGAATCACTTCTAAAACATCTTCCAATGTAAGAGGCTCGAAATAGAGACGATCACTGGTGTCGTAATCTGTTGAAACCGTTTCGGGGTTGCAATTGATCATGACTGTCTCGTAATCAGCCTCTCGCAAGGTGAAAGCGGCGTGAACACACGAGTAATCAAACTCAATCCCTTGACCGATACGGTTTGGACCTGAACCCAAAATAATTACAGCAGGTCTGGTACGCGGGCGCACCTCAGTCTCGTCCTCGTAGCTCGAGTAATGATAGGGAGTATGCGCCTCAAACTCTGCAGCACAGGTATCAACAGTTTTGTAGACCGGATGCAGATTAAGATGATGGCGAGCCTTACGGACATCTTCTTCATTAATCCCACGCAAATCTGCTATCTGCTTATCTGAAAAACCAAACGATTTAGCAAACTTGAGGGCATCTAAATTCAATTCGCCTGGCTGAGCAATCTCTCGAGCTGCTTCATTAATATCCTGTAATTGCTTGAGATACCAGCGGTCAATTTTTGTGGCTGCATATATTGCTTCTATATCTGCGCCAGCCCAAAGCGCGCGATGAACTTGTTGTAGTCGATACTCGGTAGGAATCCGCATTGCTTCTAGCAACTCACCAACGTTGATGGATGAAATATCGGAAGGAAAGTTAAAAATTGCTTCTTTACGCTCGAGCGATCGTAGCGCTTTCATGAGTGCTTCCGGGAAAGAGCGCCCGATAGCCATAGCTTCGCCGACGCTCTTCATTGTGGTGGTTAGTCCTGGATCTGCATCCTGAAATTTTTCGAAGGCAAAACGTGGCGCCTTCACAACAATGTAATCCAAGGTTGGTTCAAATGAAGCCGGAGTAACCTTGGTAATATCATTCTTAATCTCATCAAGTGTGTATCCAATTGCGAGTTTGGTCGCAATCTTAGCTATTGGAAAGCCTGTAGCTTTTGAGGCTAGCGCAGATGAACGTGAGACGCGAGGGTTCATCTCAATAACAATAATTCGCCCATTATCAGGATTTACAGCGAATTGGATATTGCAACCACCCGTATCAACGCCAACTTCACGGATAATGGAGATAGAAAGATTTCGAAGTCGTTGGTATTCGACATCGGTAAGAGTGAGTGCAGGTGCCACAGTTATTGAATCACCAGTGTGGACGCCCATTGGATCGATATTCTCAATCGAACAAACGATAACCACGTTATCGACCTTATCCCGCATAACTTCAAGTTCGTACTCTTTCCAACCGATGATTGATTCTTCTATGAGAACTTCTGAGGTGGGAGAATGTCGCAATCCTGCACCAGCGATTTGTTTTAGAGTCTCTTCATTAAAGGCAATTCCAGAACCTAGGCCACCCATTGTGAAAGAAGGTCGAATGACGCAAGGGTAATTCAGAAGATTTGCAGCAGCTATAACTTCTTCAAGAGTGTGACAAATTATTGATTTAGCGGATTCTCCCCCGACCTTCTCCACGATTGCACGGAAGAGTTCACGGTTTTCCCCTCGTTGAATGGCTTGCACGTCAGCTCCGATAAGGCGAACATTGTGACGTTCAAGAATTCCCGCCTCATGCATTCCTATGGCAGCATTAAGTGCGGTTTGACCACCAAGAGTTGCAAGAACCGCATCCGGCTTTTCTTTGATAATAATTCGCTCGATAAACTCAGGAGTTATCGGTTCAATGTACGTCGCATCAGCGAATTCAGGATCCGTCATGATTGTCGCCGGATTGGAATTAACAAGAATAACTCTTATCCCCTCGGCCTTTAAAACTCGACAAGCTTGAGTTCCGGAATAATCAAATTCACATGCTTGTCCAATAACAATGGGCCCAGAGCCAATAACAAGAACGCTCTTAATCGATGTATCTAAAGCCATTACTGGGTCACCACCTTTCGTGGATATTTTTCCATCAAGGCAATGAAGCGATCGAACAAATAGCTTGCATCGTGTGGTCCAGCCGCAGCTTCAGGGTGGTATTGAACGCTAAATGCTCCGCGTTCTAAAAGTTCTAGACCCTCGACGACGCCGTCATTTAAGCAAATATGAGTAACCTGTCCCGGTCCAAAGACCGTTGAAAAGACCGCATCAGTCGGAGCTTTCAGTGCAAAGCCATGATTATGCGCAGTAATTTCTACCTTGCCAGTATTTCGATCTAGTACTGGTTGATTAATTCCACGGTGACCAAATTGCAATTTATACGTTTCGAAACCAAGGGCCCTGCCCAAGATCTGATGACCGAAGCAGATGCCGAATACTGGTATTTCTTCAATCAAAATTTCACGAACTAGCGAGATGGTATCTGTCATTGTTGATGGATCGCCGGGGCCATTAGATAGAAAAATACCATCTGGGTTATAGGAGAGAATTTCCTCTAGATTAGAGTTATAGGGCAGCACGTGAACTTCAATTCCGCGCTCAGCCATATTTCTGGGTGTTGCCGCTTTAATCCCCAAGTCGAGTGCGACTACGGTGAACTTCTTCTCTCCGATCGCAGGGACCAGATAGGGAACTTCAGTGGATACGTCCCCACAGAGATACGCACCGGACATTGGATTTTGCTTTCGAACCTCAATAACCATCTCTTCTCGAGAAATTTCAGAATCCGAAAATATGCCAACTTTCATCGCCCCACGATCACGTAGATGTCGAGTGATAGCACGAGTATCAACTGCCGAAATCCCAACAATACCTTGGCGAATCAACTCTTCCTCAAGATCTGAGGTGCTTCGCCAATTACTTGTAATAGAAGAAGGATTTCGTACCACAAAGCCAGCCACCCAAATCTTTGAAGATTCGTTATCTTCAAGGTTGACACCGGTGTTTCCAATGTGAGGGGCGGTCATAACGACAACTTGTTGGTGATATGAGGGGTCGGTCAATGTCTCTTGGTAGCCCGTCATTCCAGTTTGAAAAACCGCTTCACCAAAAGTTTTTCCTCGAGCGCCCCAAGAGCGCCCTTCGAAAATTCGTCCATCGTCAAGGACTAGGTATGCCTTACTCATTAGTTTCCGACCTTATGCGTTAGGTGCCCATTAAATAACGTCGCCACTACAATTCCCTCAAACTCCATGCCGTGAAATGGTGTGTTCTTGCTCTTAGAGGCTAATTTTGCTCGGTCTACAACAAATTTGCCGCTTGGATTGATTATTGCAATATGAGCAGGTTCCCCGACGGAGATTGTGCGTCCATGGTTGGAGTAACCACCAATTCTGGCGGGTGCAGAGCTCATAACTTCAGTAGCTCGTTGCCAAGAGATTCGGCCATTCTTTATAAGAGTCGTGTAAAGAATTGGAAATGCTGTTTCAAGACCGACCATACCGAATGCGGCGTTCTGCCACTCACACTCTTTACTTTCAACTGGGTGTGGAGCGTGATCAGTACCAATAATGTCGATTGTTCCATCAACAAGTGCTTCACGAAGTGCTTCGATATCAGATTGCGTACGCAATGGAGGATTAACTTTGTAAATTGGGTCGTAACTGTTGGCTGATTCATCAGTAAGTAGTAAGTGATGCGGTGTGACTTCCGCAGTAACCTTCATGCCTTGTGACTTTGCCCAACGAATTATTTCAACTCCACCCTTTGTAGTCACGTGGCATATATGCAATCTAGAGCCAACCATATTTGCCAGAAGAATATCTCTAGCGATAATTGCTTCCTCCGCGACCGCCGGCCATCCCTTTAGACCTAAGGTCGAGGCCACTGCACCTTCATTCATCTGAGCCCCTTCGGTGAGGCGAGGATCTTGTGCATGTTGGGCAATTACTCCATCAAATTGTTTAACGTATTCGAGAGCTCGACGCATCATCAATGGGTCGGAGACGCAATTTCCATCATCGCTAAAAACTCGAACTTTCGCATTTGAATGCGCCATTGAACCAAGATCTGCTAACTCGTGGCCTTCGAGTCCTTTTGTTACCGCACCGATAGGAAATACATCAACGAGTCCTACACTCTTTCCTATCGCTAATACTTGTTCCACGATTGCTGATGTATCAGCTACGGGCAACGTGTTGGCCATCGCACTTACTGCGACGTATCCACCGCGCGCGGCAGCCAACGAACCGGTAGCGATCGTCTCTGAATTCTCGCGACCTGGTTCGCGAAGATGAGTGTGTAGATCTACAAACCCAGGGAGGATTACAAACCCCGTCGCGTCAATAATCTCTGTACTAACTGATTCGATATTTGTAGCGATTTCAGAGATGAGTCCATCGGTGATGAGGATATCCATCTTCGTTTCACCGAGAATCGATCCACCTTTAATAAGAATCTTCTTAACCATTTACTAGCTCCTGACTTCCTGCGATAAAGAGATAGAGAATTGCCATGCGTATCGATACGCCATTTGCCACCTGTTCTACAACAACTGATTGCGCACTGTCAGCCACTTCTGCACTGATTTCTAGACCGCGATTCATAGGACCGGGATGCATCAATATTGAACCACTCTTAGTGAGTGCTAGACGCTCAGAATTGATTCCGAAAAGTGTTGAATATTCACGGTCTGATGGAAAGTAGAGATCGCTCATTCGCTCTTGCTGTATTCGTAGCATGATAATCGCATCTACCGTTGGTAAGACCGAATTGAAATCATACGAAATCTTTACCGGCCAAGCTTGAACTTCATGTGGCAGCAGTGTGGGAGGGGCAACTAAAACAACCTCAGCTCCGAGTTTAGTAAGGAGTAGAACATTCGAACGAGCAACTCTTGAATGCAAGATGTCACCGACAATTGCTACACGCAAACCTTTGAGATCGCCCTTACCTCCTGCTAGATGTTTGCGAATTGTGTATGCATCCAATAAGGCTTGCGAAGGGTGCTCGTGCGTTCCATCTCCAGCATTAATTACCGTTCCATTCATCCAACGTCCCTGTGCCAGACGATGAGCCGCACCTGATGCTGGGTGACGAATTACAACTGCGTCCGCGCCAAGTGCTTGCAGAGTCTGTGCAGTATCTTTTAGGGATTCACCTTTGCTAATGCTTGATCCCTTTGCCGTGAAGTTAATAACATCTGCGGATAGACGTTTAGCTGCGGCCTCGAAGGATATTCTTGTACGCGTTGAATCTTCTGCAAAGAGATTTACGACTGTCTTTCCACGTAAAGTTGGTAACTTTTTTACTGGTCCTTCTGAGACTCGTGCCATTTCGTTTGCGGTATCAAGAATAGTAATTGCAAAATCCTTGTCGAGATCGTTGATGGAGAGCAAGTGCTTCATTATGAATTCTCTCCTTCAATTAAGACTTCGTCTCTTCCGTCATGCTCCAATAAATGCACTTTGACGCTCTGACTCTTCGATGTCGGAAGATTCTTTCCTACGAAGTCAGCTTTTATTGGAAGTTCCCTATGGCCACGATCGACCAATACCGCTAGCTGTACGCGCTCGGGTCTTCCAACCTCTCCAAGTGCATCAAGAGCAGAACGAATTGTCCTGCCAGAAAAGAGCACATCATCAACAAGCACAACAGTTCGACCTTCGATACCTATTGATGGAATAACCGTTTCCATCAAAGCTCGCGGTGCGCGAAGTCTCAGGTCATCTCTATGCAAGGTGATATCAAGTGTTCCAACTTGGACCGGTACGCCCTCAATGCCTTCGATAATCTTTGCAAGACGGTAGCCCAGATGGGCACCACGAGTGGGAATACCCAAAATAGTGATTGATGTTGATCCAGAATTTCGCTCAAGAATCTCATGCGAGATCCGAGTCAATGCACGTGATATATCGGCATCTGTAAGAGCAGCGCTCATGTACTTCTCCTTTCCTGCCTCTCTGGACAGGTCGTTAAAGGAACGTGGCCGTACTTTACCACTGAGTCGAAGATGCCTGTGGATGGACATAACGCCGGATTCGCACTTCCAATAACGTATCCACCCCGCTCGCCCCAGCCAAGCGGGATAAAGAGGAGTCTCTATGAGTACAAGTACTATTGAAATTAGATGCGCCGGCCTTTTGCGGGATTTGCGGCGTAAAAGGGGGCTCACTCTCGATGATTTCGAGAAATTGAGTATGGGCAAGGTTAAGGCGGTAGTTCTCGGCTCATACGAACGTGGAACTAGAGCCATTTCTCTTGCAAGGCTAGAACAACTGTGCCAAATATACGAAGTCCCTATTCAGTACTTCTTCACTGAGGCGACGATTTCCCATGCTCAGAAGAACGAGAGATTGATCTTTGATGTTCGGCGAGTTAATCGTCTTCAAGATTTAGCGGAACCGCTTTTGAATGTACGGAAGTATCTCTCTCTTATTGTTCAAAAACGTTCAGATTGGAATGGTGAAATAATTTCTATCCGAAAGAGTGACAATGAGAATCTCACTTTGATTAGTAACCTAGACCTCGATGAGCTTTACAACCTTATGAAATTGAACGGCTTTCTCTTTAAAGCTGTTTAAGCTGGAGAGGAGAATCAACGGGCGATTGAATCCTTTATCGATGCAATCTTTCCTAGTAGGCCATGGATAAAGGCTGCCGAATCATCGGTGGATAAATCCTTCGCTAATGTAATTGCCTCATCGATGGCAATGGAATCATCTAGTTCTTCGCTCCATACGATTTCATAGATTCCAAGTCGCAAGATATTACGATCTACCGCTGCTAACCGATCCATATCCCAGCCCTGCGCATATGTAGTAATGAGTTCGTCAATCTTGCGCTTATTGGTGCTAACACCAGAAATCAACTCGCGAGTGAAATCTCGAATTGGACGTGCATCAGGACCTTCTTCTATGACTTCGCGTGAATCTAAAATTCCTTGCGCATCCTTGTCGCGGATATCGGCTTCGTAAAGAATATCTAAAGCTTGCTTACGCGCTTTACTGCGAGCACTCACTAGTTAGCGCGGCCCTGATACGAACCATCACGCGTATCGACCATAACAACTTCGTCCTGCTTGATAAACAGCGGAACTTGAATCTGAATGCCGGTCTCAACCGTTGCTGGCTTTGTTCCACCAGAAGAGCGATCGCCTTGCAATCCTGGCTCTGTGTATGTAATTTTCAAAGCCACAGAAGCTGGTAATTCAATAAAGAGTGGATTGCCTTCATGGATTGCGACAATGGCACCAGTATTTTCGAGCATGTAATTTGCTGCATCGGAGACAGTAGCCTCAGAGATATTCATCTGATCAAAATTGACATCATCCATGAAGACGAAATCATCGCCTTCTTTGTATAGGAATGTCATTTCGCGCTTTTCAACGACCGCTGTCTCTACCTTTACGCCAGCATTGAAGGTGCGATCAATTACTTTGCCGCTAAGTACTTGCTTAAGCTTCGTTCGAACGAAAGCAGGGCCTTTGCCTGGCTTCACATGTTGGAACTCAACGACTGTCCATAGCTGGCCTTCAATATCGAGCACCATGCCATTTTTTAGATCATTCGTTGTTGCCATGATTTACTCCAGTTCAATTTTCCTGAGGTTCAGGAGACAAGCGGTGAGTTTACCCTACTTCTTGAGGAGAGTTGCGAGAGCTTTGAGTGCTAAAGCGTAAGAATCAGGGCCGAATCCTCCGATTGTTCCAGTCGCAATACCAGATATCACTGATGTGTGGCGAAATTCTTCTCGAGCAAGTGGGTTTGATAGATGAACTTCGATGAGTGGCGCCTTAACGAGTTCGGCTGCATCACGAATTGCATATGAGTAATGAGTGAAAGCTGCTGGATTGATGATAACTGGAGTTTTCGAATCTGCTGCTTGATGAAGCCAGCCGATAATCTCTGACTCCTGATCGCTTTGGCGAACATCAGCCTCAAACCCTAGATCCGTGGCTGCCTGAGTAACAAATTCAACCAACGCTGGATAAGAGAGGTCCCCGTAAATCGAGGAGTCACGAATATCGAGACGTGAAAGATTGGGACCATTAATTACTAGTACCTTCATTGGAGAACCCTCTCATAAGTCGCCTTTAATTCTTCCTCTGTGACACCCTCAATTCGGTCACAAACTCCGATATCGTTCAAAACAACAAAGCGAATTGAATTACCGCGAGATTTCTTATCTAAGGCAATGGCCGAATACAGTGCATCCCAATTTGTCGAACCGGCGATATTTGCGAGTGAGGTAGGCAGACCTACAGCCTTAAGAATCTCGCGGTGACTCCGCAGAACCTGCTCAGTAATGAGGCCACGTGAGGCAGCTAACTCTGCAACAAAGACCATTCCAATCGAGACGGCCTCGCCGTGTCTAATTGAATAATCCGAAACTCTCTCAATCGCATGTCCAAAGGTATGGCCGTAGTTCAAGATTTCTCGAAGTTCTGATTCTTTAAAATCCGCACTTACAACCTTAGCTTTAGTTGCAACAGAGCGTTCGATTAAATTCACAACAAGAGCGCCGTTACTGCGAATTGCAGCAACATCTTTGCCTTCAATTATTTCCAATATTTGCGCATCATCAATAAAGCCACACTTAATTACTTCGGCAAGACCTGCTGTAAAGTCGCGATCACTGAGCGTTGATAGCCAAGACGGGTCGATAATCACCGAGATAGGTGAATGAAAGGCTCCTATTAAATTTTTTCCATATGGGGAGTTGATTCCTGTCTTTCCGCCTACGGAAGCATCAACCATGCCAGCCAGGGTTGTAGGAATTGCAACCCAGTCTATTCCGCGTAACCACGAAGCAGCAGCAAAGCCTGCTAAATCAGTAACCGTTCCTCCGCCTATCGCAACGATTAAATCACTTCGCGTGAATCCTTTTTCACCCAATTTATTCCAAAGATAGTTAATGACTGTTGAACTTTTGCCCGCTTCACCATCAGGCACCTCGAGTGTTACGACCTCTGCGCTACCAAAGGAAAAATTTGGCATCGACGACGCCATCGTTGCAGAGTAAATCACTGCAACTCGAGAACGTTTCGTTGCGAAAGGCGATAAATCTCCACGCCAATCTCCGGTAATTCGAACCTTATACTCGCGCTCGGCCGTGACTGTTATTTCAGCCATTTTCGATCCCCTTACCTCTTAATTCATAGGCGATTCCGATTTCAGTAACAATATCTGCAACGGATCTATTATCAACTTCAACAACATAGTTTGCGACTCCCTCGTAAATGGGGGCTCGCTCATTCATGAGTGTCTGCCATTGCTGACGTGGATTACCCATTAATAAAGGACGACCTTGATTGAAACCAACACGGGAAGACACCTGAGAAAGCGAAATTTTGAGATAGACGATAAATGCCCCACTCGCTCTCAATGCTGACTGTGCATCTATGCTGACACACGCGCCCCCACCTAGGGCGAGAATGGTTTCATCTTCTAAAAGAGCCGTGCGAAGAATTATCTTCTCCAATTTTCGAAAAGCTTCTTCACCATCTTCAATAAATATTTCAGAAATTTCGCGACCTGACTGCGAAACAATCATTTCATCAGTGTCACGGAAGGTAATCCCAAAATCCATTGCAATGTGCTTACCAACTGTTGTCTTACCTGAGCCCATTGGCCCAATCAAGATGATACGAGGCGCCATTTACTTAAAGCGAAGATTTTCCATATATGAGAGATAGTTGCGTCGAGTTTCTCCGACTGAATCTCCGCCGAATTTCTCGAGCACTGCCTCGGCGAGAACTAAGGCAGCCATTGCTTCTCCAACAATTCCAGCTGCCGGAACCGCACACACATCAGAACGCTGGTTAATGGCCTTAGCTGCCTCACCAGTAGATACATCGATCGTGTCTAGCGCCTTTGGAACAGTTGAAATCGGCTTCATAGCAATGGATACCCGCAGAACTTCACCGTTGGACATTCCGCCTTCAGTGCCCCCTGCGCGATCTGTACGTCTCACAATCTTTCCCGCTGAATTCTTTTCAATTTCATCATGAGCCATTGATCCACGACGAGTTGCTGATGTGAAGCCATCACCGATTGCTACGCCCTTAATCGCTTGAATACCCATCATCGCTGCTGAAAGTCGTGCGTCGAGTCGTCGATCCCAATGCACATGGGAACCGAGGCCTGGAGGAAGGTTGTAAGCAAGAATTTCGCAGACTCCACCAAGTGTGTCTCCATCCTTATGGGCGGATTCGATCTCTGCAACCATCGCCGCTGAATATTCTGGATAGGCACAGCGGACTGGGTCAGCATCTACTCGAGACATATCGGAAGGAGTAGGTAGTGGAAGATTTTCGGAAATTGCTGCGCTGCCGATTGAAGTAACATGACTTAGAATTTCAATTCCAACACTTTGCTTGATGAAGGCACGCGCTATAGCACCGAGAGCAACTCTGGCCGCCGTCTCTCTTGCACTTGCTCGTTCTAAAATTGGTCGTGCATCGTCAAAATCGTACTTCTGCATTCCAACGAGATCGGCATGGCCAGGACGTGGGCGAGATAACGGTGCATTGCGTGCCAAATCCTTAATCTCATCAATTGGAAGCGCATCGGCTGACATTACTTTTTCCCACTTCGGCCATTCGCTGTTTCCAACTTGAATCGAAATCGGACCGCCCTGGCTCTCGCCCAAGCGAACTCCGCCAAGTATGGAGATTTTATCTGCCTCAAAAGTTTGTCTAGCTCCTCGACCGGTTCCCAGTCGGCGTCGAGCTAAATGGAAATCGATGTCAGCGGTTGAAATTTGAATATGGGCAGGTAAGCCTTCAACGATTGCAGAGAGGGCGGGGCCATGTGATTCACCAGCAGTAATCCAACGCATGGCCGTATTGTCGCAGAAAGAGCCACTTACTCGCACCTTAAAAAGCGGGAACGCCTCACATAACGAGATAGATCGCAGTAAAAGGCAGCAGAATTGTTGGACCAAAGGCAACCGAGCCCTTGATGCCCTTTCGAGCCAACGTTGAAGTCACTAGTGTCAAAGAGGCGCAAGCGAGGAAGAGCGAGAAATATTGGTGGGATATTAAAACCGCGCTCTGTGTCAGTAAAAGCACTACAACTAACTTGAAATCTCCCATACCTAGATTAATCAATATAGATAAGGCCAGAGCTATCACCGTATATAGCAAAGTCATTAGTATCGAGAGAGTGTGTGAATCAGAGATCAAAACTGCAGCTAGGGCTAAATTTGAGCGATTTGAAATCTTCTGAGAGCGAATGTCGACGACAGAAATATATAGAGTGAGAAGCAATAGAAGAAACTTGATCATCTCGAGAATGTATCGTCATCTCGAACCTAAAAAACTTACCTGTGGATTAACGATGAGCTTTCTGCAATATAGGTCGCAAATGTTTCGCAAGCGAAATTTCATCAAGATCGGCCTGAAGAGCTAGGCCAAGTTGATGTATTCCCTGATATAGCAAAAGTTCCAAACCATTAATCACGACTCCTCCGGCATCCGACCACCTAGAAGCCA
>CAFBLZ010000032.1_pt1 | contig 11154 bp, 11 predicted proteins | sample 7268341 | NCBI WGS metagenome assembly CAFBLZ01 (sample SAMEA6814048, study PRJEB35770) | freshwater metagenome | biome: Freshwater; feature: Freshwater reservoir; material: water | place: Czech Republic | collected 2017-05-23 | depth 30m m
CGCGACCTTCGCGAAAGCGTGCGCGCACTTGCAGCGAAAGAAATTGAACCCTTTGCACATTCAGTGGATGAAGATCATCGCTATCCGCAAGAAGCTCACGACGCATTGCTTAAAAATGGTCTCTTTGCCTCACATGTTCCAACGGAAAACGGTGGCGATGGAGCGGATGCTCTAGCTGTTGTAATCATTATTGAAGAAATCGCACGAGTATGTGGCTCTTCTTCACTTATTCCTGCTGTCAATAAGCTGGGCTCGCTACCTTTAATTCTTGGTGGAAATACCGAACAAAAAAATAAATGGCTTCCGCAGTTAGCTAAGGGAAAAGGTTTTTCATACTGCCTCTCCGAATCCGAATCTGGATCAGATGCCGCGGCGCTAAAGACTAAAGCGGTAAGAGATGGCGATAACTGGATCATTAATGGAAGTAAAAAATGGATTTCCAATGCTGGTGTATCTGAGTTTTATACCGTTATTGCTCAGACTGATCCAACACTTGGCTCTAAAGGCATCACCGCGTTTGTCGTAGAAAAAAGTGATTCTGGTGTTTCATTTGGTGCCCCTGAGAAGAAGATGGGTTTTCGAGGATCTCCTACTCGCGAAGTCTATTTCGATAACGTGATTATCGGTGATGATCGTCGTATCTCTGAAATCGGAAAAGGTTTTGCACTCGCGATGGACACTCTTGATCACACCCGAATCACAATTGCTGCACAAGCCCTAGGCCTTGCCCAAGGAGCTTTTGATGCGGCGAAGAAATATTCACATGAGCGCAAGCAATTTGGGAAAGAAATATTTGATTTCCAGGGAGTTCAATTTATGTTAGCCGATATGGCAATTGCTATCGAGTCGGCAAGACAACTTACATATACCGCCGCTGCAAAGAGTGAGCGCAATGATGCTGACCTTAAATTCTATTCGGCAGCATGTAAGACCCTCGCCTCTGATGTTGCAATGAAGGTAACTACTGACGCTGTTCAAATCCTTGGTGGATATGGTTATGTAAGCGATTACCCGGTCGAGCGAATGATGCGCGATGCCAAACTTACTCAAATCTATGAGGGAACAAATCAGATTCAGCGCATTGTCATTGCGCGTAATCTTCCTTAATCACCAGCTGCTAACCGGTACATCCCAAGAATCGCGCGGTAGGTCGTGTTCCATTTTCTCAAAGTTAAATACAACTCCGTGTTTCCAAGCACGCAATTTAGGGAGTGCGCGGTCGTAATAGCCGCCACCTTGCCCTAGTCGAAAACCTTCAGGATCTATCGCAAGAGCAGGAACCAAAACAAGATCAATCGCTTCAAGATTTTCAAATGCCGATCCGAGTGGTTCTTGAATATTTCCATTTGCTTTCAAATTTTCAGAGAGCCCGTTCCATTGAACCCAAATAATTTGATCTCCTTCTATTCGAGGGAGAAGAAGCGTTTTACCGGAGTTAATAATGGATTGATTGAGTTCAATAGTGTTGGGTTCGTAGCCATAGGAAAAATATGAGGCAATTACAGTGGCTTTAGAAAATTCTGGAAGCGTTAGTAAATGTAGGAGATTGTGTTCTATGTAACGCTCTTCCCTTTGCGCGCGCAGACGACGTCGAAGATTAGACTTAACATCAGCACGACCGGTTGACATTGAAATCTCCTATTTCAATCACATAAAAAGACCCATCCAACAAGTAAGGTTACTGGCTATGTCCGATCGAATGCGAGTTGATGAGGTTCTCACCTCACTTTTGAATCTCTGCAATCCGCTCGAACCATTCGATATGCCGCTTCTTGATGCACATGGTGCAACTCTCGCCGAAGATGTTTATGCAGGCGAACGTCTTGTCATGAAGTCCGGCAGCAGAATTCGTTCAACACAGATCGGCTTAGCTGCATCAATTGGTCTTGACCATCTACCTACACGCCCGCATCCACGCGTAGTCGTAATTTCAGCTGGCCCAGATTTAGTCGAACCCGGAATCGATCTTGTTGGTGATGAAGAGTACGAGACCAATTCTTGGCTGCTAACAACTGCAGTTAGAGAAACTGGCGCAGTTGCGTATCGCGTACATTCGATTCCAGAAAATGAAGATCAACTTCAAAATGCAATTGAAGATCAATTAGTACGAGCAGACTTAATCATTATCAGCGGTGAGCGTCATGATGATTCTTTTGATTTAATCACTCGCACCCTACAAAAAATGGGCGAAGTAACCGCAGCCGAGGTGGCCATTGATTCTGGCGGTCGTCATAACTTCGGCCAAATCGGCCCCGATAAAATTCCAGTTGTCACTCTTCCAGGTGATCCGATTGCCGCATACATCTCCTTTGAACTTTTAGTTCGCCCAATGATTCGCACCATGCTTGGTGCGGCAACGATTCACCGACCATCAGTTAAGGCTCGCCTCGAGAAAGGCTTGAGCTCAACAGCCGGTGTTCGCACCTACGTCCGTGCAATTCTCAGTGAAGATGGAAAATCTGTTACCCCACTTGGATCACAAGATGAGCAAGCAACGCTCTCGGATGCCAATGCGCTCATTGCCGTGAACGAATCCGACGGCAAGATTGCTGCAGGCACAGAAGTCACCGTTGTAGTTCTAGAGCGACGTTACATTTAGAGCGCATCATGTGGCCAGTAACCCTTCACGGAGATTTAATTGAATTGAGGCCACCTCGATTTCGAGATCGCGCACAGTGGAACCGGGTTCGTTCGGAAAATAAAGAGTATTTAGCGCCCTGGGAGGCTTCACTTCCAATGACTCCAGTAGGTGCGCCAGCAAGTGACTTCATTTCGAAGCGACCTTCTTTTTATGCAATGGTCAGAGCGCTTCAGCGTGAAGCACGTGCGGGGCGTTCGTATTCATTTATGGTCTGGTCGGGCAATAATCTCGTCGGACAAATCACGATGGGCGGCGTTATTTATGGCGCACTTCGTGGCGCGCATATTGGGTATTGGATCGATCGCAATTATGCGGGCCGCGGCTTCACAACTGATGCAGTTTCAACCCTTACCAAATACGCATTCGACGCCCTCGGCTTACATAGAATTGAAATCAATATACGACCAGAAAATGCAGCTTCAATCAGGGTTGCGATGAAATCTGGCTACCACATTGAAGGCAATCGAGCTGAATTTCTACACATCTCGGGGGCTTGGCGCGACCACATCTGCTTTGTAAAAATTAACGATTTAATCAAATAAAACCCTCGTAAATCCCAAAGCTTTTAACCCTCTCCAACTAATCTTGGCCCATCATGGCGTCGGGAATTATTTATCTAGCAATAGTGGGCATGTGGGTAGCCTATTTTTTGCCACGCTGGATACATAACAAGAATGAATTCTCTGGAAAACATGTTGAGAATTATAAAAGTGCACTTCGTGCAGTCGCAGGTAATACTCCCGGAGCAAAAATTGGTACCGGAGTCATTTACACCGATGTTGATCACGTCGCCCGTGTAGCTCAAAGATTACTTCGTCGCCGAATAATCTTTTTAATTATTGCAACCACATTCACAGCAACATTGGCAGGAGTCATCATGAATACTCTCGCAGTCACTTCAATTCTTATTCCAATAACAGGATTGATTCTCTACGTTGCACATGTTCGTCGCCAGGCCAATGCTGAGGCAATCCAGCATCGCCGCATGGATCAGATGCATCGTCGTACTGAAGGTGTATCGCACACAAATCTCTCTGACGTTGTTACTCCAAAATCTTCGACCGAACATTGGATTCCTTTTGCTGAACGTGAGCTCACTGGAATAACACTTCTTCCAAAAGGAACCGCTGCTGCGCGTGCGGAGTGGCAGCCAAATGAAATTCCACTTCCTACCTACGTGAATGCAGCGAAGGCAGTTGCACCAAAGCGAGTTATTGACCTCACTGAGCCAGGTAAATGGAGTGATCAGCAGGAAGCGCTCGAAATTGCAGCTCTCAATGCGGCCGCACCGTCGCGCGATGAGATTTTCGATCAGCAGCTTGCGGATGAAGCAGTCGAACGCCTGCGCATAAATCGCGCAGCGAATCAGTAATACTTTTTAAATCCAGCTCGCAAACCACATGTGCGCATGCCATGCCTCATATGTCATTACTTGACCCATATAAAGTGGCAAGAAATATATGAAATTTATGGCGACTAGGGCAACCAAACCAAGAATTGTGATTTGCCCTAAAAAGTACGCACGTTCACTTTTACGTCGCGCAGACGTTAAGAACAATTTTGCGCAATAAACCAATGCAAGGATTAGAAACGGCTCAAAAACAATCGCATAAAATGTAAAGACTGTCCGCTGCTGGAAGAAGAACCAAGGAAGATAACCGGCAGCCATCCCAGTAGTAATAATTGTGACTGCAGAATCAAAATTCCGAGTCAGCAGAGAACGCACCCAAAACCCTAAAACGACTGCAATTGCAATTGTTCCCGCCCACCACAAAAGTGGCGTTCCAAGCGCGAGAACTTCTTGCGAACAAGAATCAGCACCACAGGTACTCGGTGATTGATAATGAAAACTCGTTGGACGCCCCATTACAAGCCAAGACCACGGATTAGATTGGTAATTATGTTTTTGAGTTAATCCGGTGTGGAAGCCCAACATCTGCTGATGATAAAAAATAAATGAAGCGATTGGATTATTGGAATGGTCGCGATCCCAACCACGATCAGAGAAAAACCATCCTGCCCACGAAGTTATATAAATAGCAACGGGAAGAATTCCAAATGCACCGATTCTAGATAGTGACGGCCTAATTAAATTGCGGCCTGAGTGATGAGTGAAAGCTCGATACAACGCAATCACTCCAAAGAGTGCGATGAAATAAATTGCGCTCCACTTTGTGGCTAACGCCAAACCCAAGAAAAGACCTGTCCACCAGTATTTTCTAACGATAAAGAAATATGTAGAAATCAGAATGAAGAAAGCTAAGAAATTATCAAGTAAAGATGTTCTTGAATGCACAAGGGCTAATCCATCAAGTGCCATTAGCGCACTAGCAAGGCCCGTCAATAGCGGTGAGTAGAAGAGGCGGTGGGCAATAAGTGCCACAATCAAAATCATCAATGAACCTACAACTGCGGTCGCAATTCGCCATCCGAGGGGGTTATCACCAAATACTTTTATTCCTGATGCAATCATCCATTTGCCAACAGGCGGATGCACTACAAACTCTGGGTTTTTACCGCTTACCTCAACTCCGTACTTTAATAAATCGCGCGCACCATCAACGTAATAGACCTCATCAAAAATAAAAGCCTTGATTGATCCGATATCAAAGAGTCGAAGCAGGAAGGATGCCATTGCAATCAATATTGGAGCGATAGCGGCGACCATGCGTAAAGAATATGGGAAGATACTCATATGGCACTCATCCTTGCAGCGACTCCTCTAGGAAATCCGCTCGATGCCAGTGCTCGCCTTAAAGCTGCGATAGAAAGCGCCGAAATAATTGCCGCTGAAGATTCGCGCCGTTTTCATAGATTGGCCTCAGATATCGGAGCGACCTTTACTGCAAAAGTTCTCTCATTCTTTGAAGGCAACGAAACCGACCGCACGCAAGAGTTGCTGACTTTATTGCGCGAAGGAAGAAATGTTTTGGTCCTCTCTGATGCCGGCATGCCGACAATTAGCGATCCAGGTTTTCGTTTGATGCGCGATGCGATTGCAGAAAAATTGGAAGTGCATGTGATTCCGGGTCCAAGTGCGCCAACAATGGCAATTGCTCTAAGTGGCCTACCAACCGATCGTTTTACTTTTGAAGGTTTTGCACCGCGTACCTCTGGTGCGCGCATCTCGTTTTATGAATCACTTCGATTTGAAGAACGCACCATGGTCGTCTTTGAAGCTCCTCATCGTCTTCTTGAATCCTTAATTGATGCGCGTTCTATTTTGGGAGCAACACGACATGGCGCGATTTGTCGTGAGATGACGAAGACGTATGAAGAGACCATTCGTGGCACGCTAGATGAACTCGTCAATTGGGCCACAAGCCATGAAGTCCTGGGAGAGATCACTCTTGTATTTGGTGGCGTTGAGGTCGGAACTGCTGTAAAAAGTAATGAAGAGATGGTTGCACGTGTTCGTGAATTCGAGGCCGCCGGTATGGAGCGTAAATTGGCCATTGCAACAGTGGCAGAAGAGCTCGATTTACCGAAGAAGTTGGTCTATGCCGCGGTAGTTGAAGACAAAAAGTCCAATTAGAATTCGCAGATGAAGTCCTTCTATCTGACGACTCCGATTTACTACGTCAATGATGCTCCGCATATTGGTCATGCGTACACAACGGTTGCCGGTGATGTTCTCACTCGTTGGCATCGCCAGCGCGGTGAATCTGTATGGTTCCTAACTGGAACAGATGAGCATGGTCAGAAGGTAATGCGCACAGCAGAAGCTAATGGTGTTGCTCCGCAAGCATGGGCAGATAAGTTAGTTGAAGAAGCTTGGAAACCAAATTGGGAAGCTCTCAATATCGCTAACGATGATTTTATTCGTACAACTGAACCACGCCACATGGATCGAGTGCAGACTTTTTTAACTTCTCTTAAAGACGCAGGGTTTATCTACCAAGGTGATTTCGAAGGTCCATATTGTGTTGGTTGTGAAGAATTTAAATTGCCCGGGGATTTGCTTGAAGGAAATCTCTGCCCGATTCATAGCAAGCCGGTTGAGAACGTCAAAGAGACTAACTGGTTCTTTAAACTTTCAGAGTTTGCACAACCACTTTTAGCTCACTATAAAAATGATCCAGAAGCCTGCCAACCAGAATCTGCGCGAAATGAAGTAGTTGCATTTCTTGAGAGCGGTCTTCGTGATCTCTCAATTTCTCGTTCAACTTTCGATTGGGGTATTCCAGTCCCCTGGGATACAGATCAAGTTGTTTATGTCTGGTTTGACGCACTTCTTAATTATGCAACGGCTGTTGGTCTAACCGATGACCCATCGAGTGAGGGTGGCAAGAAGTTTGCCGAGACTTGGCCCGCCGATGTTCACCTAGTCGGCAAAGATATCTTGCGCTTTCATGCGGTGATTTGGCCAGCGATGTTAATGGCAGCTGGAGTAGCAATCCCTAAGAAAGTATTTGCACATGGCTGGTTGCTTGTTGGCGGCGAGAAGATGAGTAAATCAAAGCTCACTGGTATTGCTCCAGCAGATATCACTGATCATTTCGGTGTAGATGCATTCCGCTATTACTTCTTACGCGCGATTCCATTTGGCAGTGACGGATCTTTCTCTTGGGAAGATATGAGCGCTAGATACACATCAGAACTTGCAAATGACTTCGGGAATCTCGCATCACGCCTTGCTGCGATGGTTGAAAAGTATTGCGGTGGAGTTCTTCCTGCAGTCGCACAAGATAAAGAACTCTCTACCTCTCTTCAAGAGACCGTTGCAAAGGCTGATGCTGCGATGGTTGCCCTTGATTTCCAAGGTGGAATTAATGCAATTATGGATTTCTGTAAGCAGGTCAATGGTTTTGTAACCATTAAAGAGCCTTGGATTCTTGCTAAGGATCCCGCAAACCAACAAGTACTTGAGGATGTTCTCTACAACACTGCAGAATCACTTCGCGCATTGGCAATTCTTTTGCATCCAGTAATGCCCGGAACAACAGAAATTCTTTGGGAATCACTCGGTGCCAAGACAGTCCTCGGCGAACTCGCTTCACAAAAAATTAGCGAAGTTGCAACATGGGGGCAACTTCCTAAAGGAGCGACTGTTACTAAGACTCCCGTATTGTTCCCACGCCTTGAGGTGAAGGAATAATCTCTTATGGCTGATCGCCACAATCGCGATATTGATCGTGAGTTTGCTCCGCTGCCAGAACCGCTACCAATCGCAGTAGCTGATGCGCATGCACATATCGAAATCATCACAAATGATTCACCAGATTCAGAATCTGTTCGTAAAATTCTAGATGAAGCAGAATCTGTTGGAGTCAATCGAGTTGTACAGGTCGGATATTCAGCAGAGCAATCCGAGTGGTGCGCCGCCCTTGCTAACCTTTATCCAGGACGAGTTCTTGCAGCAGTTGCACTCCATCCCAATGAAGCACCTGTGGTAGATAATCTTGATACAGATTTTGCCGTTATTGAACGGCTGGCACAGTTGCCACGCGTTCGAGCAATTGGTGAAACTGGACTCGATTATTTCCGCACACCACCAGAACTCAGAGGCGTGCAGCAAGAATCATTTAAGCGCCATATTGAGCTCGCTAAGAAGACAAATAAGGCTCTGGTCATCCATGATCGCGATTCACATGACGATGTTCTCTCAGTATTACTTGAGGTAGGCGCTCCAGAGAAGACTGTCTTTCACTGTTTTTCTGGCGATGTTGAAATGGCAAAGAAATGTATTGACCGCGGATATATCTTGTCATTTGCCGGAACCATGACATTTAAAAACGCGCCGGCACTTCGTGAGGCTGTAAAACTGGTACCGCATAGCCAATTATTAGTTGAGACTGATTCGCCATTCTTGGCTCCAACCCCTTATCGCGGAATGCAGAACACTCCTGCACAGATCCCAACGATTGTTCGCGCGATGGCTGCAGAGCGAAGTGAAGATTTGGCAGAGCTCTGTGAAGCGCTATCGATAAACACCGAGCGCGTTTTCGGATCGTTTGCATGAGCCTGCTGGGACCAGCAGAGATCCGTGAGCTTGCGGATGCTCTCGAGATCAAGCCATCGAAATCTTTAGGTCAAAACTTTGTCCATGATGGAAATACCTGTCGAAAAATTGTGCGCACCGCGGGATTGCAGGCCGGAGATATTGCACTTGAGATTGGTCCCGGTCTTGGATCACTAACACTGGCGATGATGGAAGAAGCGGCGCATGTAATTGTTGTAGAAATAGATAAGAGACTTGCAGATCAACTGCCAATTACTGTGGCAAAGCATTCAGAGAGCCCAGAGAAATTAACTGTCATCAATCGTGATGCGCTTCAGATTGATTCATTGCCAGTTGATCCAACGGTATTGATTGCAAATCTTCCATACAACGTTTCAGTGCCAGTATTTCTGCACATGCTTGAGATATTTCCAACATTGCGCAGCGGTGTAGTTATGGTGCAAGCAGAGGTAGCTGATCGCCTTGCTGCTTCGCCTTCAACGAAAGAGTATGGAGTGCCCAGTGTTAAAGCAGCATGGTGGGCTGATGTAACTGGAGCTGGAGTAGTCTCTCGCCAGATTTTCTGGCCTGTGCCAAATGTTGAATCAAAGCTTGTGGCATTTACTCGCCGCGCAACACCAGGCGATGAAGCTCTACGTAAAAGAACTTTCGCAATTATTGATCTCGCATTCGCACAACGCCGAAAAATGTTGCGTTCTGCGCTCTCTGCTCGCTACGGAGGTTCTGCGCCAGCAGAAGCCGTCCTATCGGGTGCAGGCATAGATCCAACTCTTCGTGGTGAAGCGCTAGATATTTCGGCATTTGTATCTATAGCTCGTCATGAATTAGCGATAGGGTCTTAACGTGGCCCTAAATTCAATTACCGTGCGAGTACCTGCAAAGGTTAATTTGCAATTATCTGTCGGCCCACGAGAATCAAACGGCTATCACAACCTTGTCTCAGTTTTCCAAGCAGTATCTATCTTTGATGAAGTCACAATTTCAAAATCACATGCAGGTAGCGGAGTGACGATTGCTGTTACTGGTGATCAAACACATGGCGTCCCGGAAGATGGTTCAAATTTAGCGGTTAAAGCGGCTCAACTAATTGGTGACAAATTTGATCTCGATGTGGATGTTCATATTGAAATCAAGAAATCTATTCCAGTAGCAGGCGGAATGGCAGGGGGATCAGCTGATGCCGCAGCAACACTGATTGCTATGGATGCTTTATTTCGCTTAGAAGCGAGCAGGGAAGAACTTCTTGATCTCGCCTCTCAACTTGGAAGCGATGTTCCCTTCATGATTGCCGGAGGCACCGCAGTCGGTACAGGTCGCGGTGATCAACTAACTGCAGCACTTTCACGTGGTACCTACCACTGGGTTTTTGCACTCTCAACAGTTGGGCTTTCAACTCCCGCGGTCTATGCAGAGTGCGATCGTATGCGGGCAGAACTTGAAGTCGCAGAACCAAGGGTGAGCGACGCTCTGATGCAGGCACTTCTCACTGGCAATCCGACTGCAGTCGGAGAAGCACTTACAAATGATTTACAGAATCCGGCATGCTCATTACGCCCTGCGTTATCTCTTGTTCTTGAAGTTGGCCGTGATTACGGTGCGCTCGGCGCGATTGTCTCTGGCTCTGGTCCAACAGTTGCTTTTCTTGTTGCTGATGAAGAAGCGGGACTTGATTTAGCAGTTGCACTTACTGCAAGTGGAGTTGTTGGAAGCGTTGCTCGGGCAACAGGCCCTGTGCATGGTGCGCGAGTTATTTAATCGTTATTTTCGATATCAAAATTTGCTGCTAAACGACTGAGCAAATCTGCAAGTTCTGCTTGTTCGTTTTTACTTAATTCAGTTAAGAACTTCCGTTCTTTTAGAAGTAAATCATCAAGAGCTGCATCAACCTTTTTCATTCCGAGAGCAGTCAATGTAACGAGCGATCCACGACCATCGCTGGGATCTGGCTGTCGAGTAATTAGTTTTAACTCTTCCAAGCGATCAAGTCGATTTGTCATGGTGCCGCTAGAGACCATGGTTTCTTGCATTAATTGTGATGGCGACAAAGTATGTGGCGTTCCTGCGCGACGAAGAGCGGCAAGAACATCGAAGCCCCATGTCTCAAGCTCAGCAAATGCATCTCTGCGGGCCAAATCGAGATGTCGTGATATTCGAGTAATTCGACTAAGGATTGCTAATGGAGAGAGATCGGCATCAGGTCGCTCACGTTTCCATGCTGCGATGAGTCGGTCTACCTCGTCGCGGTTCATCTCCATGCGGGCTAGGTTATCGCGCAAAAGGGCCATCGCCCTCAGTTTGGAAAGTCAGGCGGTGATAAGGGAGAATATAGGTTCCGCCATTGTGTAGTGGCTAGCACATGGGCCTTTGAAGCCCAGGGTCCAGGATCGATACCTGGTGGCGGAGCAACGTATTGCTCGCCAGTTAAGCAGGCGGAGCCATAACCGCAAAAGTCATTTGAGCAAGTAGACTGCAGTCATGACCCTCGAAACCGTAGTGATTCTCGCTGCGGGAGAGGGCACGCGAATGAAATCGCAACTTCCAAAGGTTCTTC
>CAFBLZ010000033.1_pt1 | contig 11079 bp, 11 predicted proteins | sample 7268341 | NCBI WGS metagenome assembly CAFBLZ01 (sample SAMEA6814048, study PRJEB35770) | freshwater metagenome | biome: Freshwater; feature: Freshwater reservoir; material: water | place: Czech Republic | collected 2017-05-23 | depth 30m m
TCACCGCAACTAGACCAGCGGCAGAGAGTGCGAAAATTGCGATCGAAGAATAGAACCGCTTGTTCACAGTGCTCATAGATGCCTTCACCGGTTACTCCCTTGATGACGCCGTACTGGACTATCTGTCCTTATTCGGTGCAAATGAGAGATTTCAGGTTCGAAGGCAGCTCAAGTTTCTTGCTAGATGCGCCAAGCGCATCGTTTAGCAGTTACTTCTAGCTTTCCATCAATCTGGGTAGATTTCGTGAAAGCGCTTTCATGGCTTATTGAAGCCACTTATGCCCCATTAAGCAAGGGTCCTATGGTCACTATTTGCGATCAATTTCAAAGAGCGCTGGAATCGGAAGATTTTCATCCTCATTAGTTGGTGTATTCTTCGCGAAGGTTGAAGGGAGAAAACCTTTAACCTAAACGCAATCACGCTCACGTTGTGAGAGGTTTCCAAATTGCGGGTGTAGCTCAATGGTAGAGTTCCAGCCTTCCAAGCTGGCTGTGCCGGTTCGATCCCGGTCACCCGCTCCAAGTTTTACTAGCTAGGCGTAATTTTGCCCCGCTTAATCCCCAAATTATCTAATAGCTCCTACGAGGGTTATGTAAGCCTTTCCCTTAAAAATTAGCGGACTTGCTCCAGTATCCCCATATCCATCGATAATTCGAATGAGTAGATTTGAGTTCGTCGATCCAACCCGGATTGTGCCGGTAATGAAGAATCCATAGCTTGCTGGCGCTGACGAGTAGTTTGCAATTCGTGAATCCGATCGTAGATACGAATACAGGATTGAGCCACCTGAAGTGACTATGTCCAAACCCAAAACTGCCCCAACCAAATTGGAATCACTTCTGAGGTAAATATCAAATTTATAACTCGAGTTAGCTGTCAATGTTCCAAACAATTCTGAACTCGCGAACGTAAATCCGACTGAAGTTCCTAAGGTGAAAGCTGGTATATCGACAACAGCAACCTCCGAAGGACCTGCCGTTCCAGTCTCACCTTTCGCTCCTGATGGACCTGTGATTCCCATTGACCCTGCAGTTCCGGCTTCACCCTTTGTTCCAGTTAATCCTGTTGCACCAATTAGACCTTGCGCACCTGCAACACCCGCGATCCCCTGCAATCCAGTTGCTCCAACAAGTCCCGTTGCACCGGTCGCACCATTTACTCCAGAACTTCCTGCTACTCCTGTTGCGCCAACTTCACCTTTCTCTCCGCGAAGTCCCTGTGGCCCTTGTTGTCCTGCAACACCTGGTTGTCCTGCAACACCTTGCAGGCCCTGTGCTCCAACAGGACCTGCAACGGTATTGATATTCGCCGACGGATTTACCTTCCCATCCAAACCATTCTTTCCATCGCTGCCAGATGGTCCGGTTGGTCCTTGAATGCTTTGGGCTGCTGGCCATTTGCCTTTTGATTTTGGCCCATAGAGAAGAAGGCTGCGAGTATCAATATAGAAATCTCCATTAATCCCGAGTGAATTATTGGGAGAACCTTTGCCATTCAAAATTGTGTTCACGGGGGCCGTTGTTTTTCGCCCGGCCGCATCTGCAAAATCAGTAGCGGTAGTTGCTGTTAAGAAAATCGTGGCAATCGCTATTGATCGAACTCTTCTAATTATCATCTGAGCAATCTCTCCCTTTGCCCCGGACTACTCTGAGTACGGCAGGAGTAGTGTGAAAGAGACGCTTGGTCGCCATAAATCAGGCTCTCCCCCAGCCACCTCTCAGGCTGTGCGGGGAAGGCTCGTCTTTATTCACAGAATTGAGCCGCGATTCGCAGAGTGCTCACAGGTTCTTTGGCTACCTTTCTGAGCATTGGAGTGTTTATTACTACCAAGTCAGCAAGACGAAGCTGGCAACTAGTACGGGACAGGAGACATGCAAATGTCATCAAAGAAAAAGGTAATTGCAGTAGTCATTACGACAGCTGCGCTAACCGTTGGTTCTTTTGGAGTTGCGACAGCTGCTTCAAAGACTGCAAAGATCACACGAACATCAGTGACGACTGCTTCTGGTCAATCAGTTACGGGCAAGCCATCACGTAGTGCAGAACTTTCAGCGCTACTTGCCGAGCTCGTAACAAAGGGAACAATTACAAAAGCGCAAGCTGATGCAATTGTTGCTGCTGCAACTGCAGCAGAAGCTGCACGTGATGCGCTTCGCCCAGAAAAGGGTCCAAAGGGAAATGGAAAAAACCCAATGGATCAAAAGCTAGCGATAGTTTCATCAACACTTGGAATTGATTCTGCAACAGTTCTCACACGTCTTAAGGCTGGCGAGACTCTTGCTGCAATCGCAGGTGCAAAGAAAGATGCTTTGATCGCAGCACTTGTTGCAGATGAGACAAAGCGTATTGATGCTGATGTCACTGCAGGAAAACTTACTGCGGCACAAGCAACAGAAATCAAAGCAGGCCTCGTTGCACACGTAACAGCTGAGGTCAATGCAACTGCTCCAGTCGGCGGACCACAAGGTCCAATGGGTGATCGCGGTGGCAAAGGTGACAAGGGTGGCCGTGGACACGGCGGTCCAAAGGGTGGACCAATGGGCGGCGGCATGGGTGCGCCAACAATTCCAACACCAACATCAACAACTGCTTCAAAAGCTTAAGAACTAACTTCGTGTAGTTCCTCTAATGGGTAGAAAACCCGCCAAGTCTTCTCCTTTACTTGGCGGGTTTTCGCATTTCATAACGGAGAGCGTGATTAAATTGCACATGCGCATTCACATAGGTAGCGATCATGCGGGCCTTAAATTTAAGAATGAACTCATTGAATACCTGGTTGCAGGTGGCCACGATGTAACTGACCATGGGCCATACGAATACGACGCGCTAGATGACTACCCTGATTTCTGTATTCCAACTGCCCAAGCGGTGGCGAAAGATGGCTCATCGCTCGGAATTGTTCTTGGTGGCTCGGGCAATGGCGAACAAATGGCAGCTAATAAAGTTAAAGGTGTCCGTGCGGCGCTTGTCTGGAGCGTTGCAACGGCAAAGCTTGCGCGCGAACATAACAATGCAAATGTGATTTCACTTGGCGAACGCGAACATAGCGCTCAAGAAGTCAAAGATTTTATTGACGCATTTATTGCAACGCCTTATTCAGGCGAAGAACGTCACACACGTCGCATCAACAAGATTTCGCATTTCGAAAATACTGGCGAGATTTAAGCCTTTACATATCTAAAGTCATTGACCTGGTGGTCTTTTGTAATTCCTTGTCCTTCAAATCTGGTTAGTGGTCGCCACTCTGGACGATCAACTTTTCCTCCAGTAAATAATTCTGAACCAGCAAAGACTTCTTCAATCCACTCTGCGTATGGAACCCAGTCGGTCGCAATATGTATGAATGCGCCTTCCTTTAATTTCGGTGCAATCTGCGCCAAGAAATTCTCATTGACTATGCGGCGCTTGTTGTGGCGCTTCTTTGGCCAGGGATCTGGAAAGAAGAGATGGATTGCATCAAGGGAAGCGTCCGGAATCATGTCATGCATGATCAGGTGGGCATCGCCCTGAATTACTCGTAAATTCTTGAGGCCATGCTCATGAATCAATAGAAATAACTTGCCCACACCGGGGCGATGGACATCAACTGCGATAAAGCCGGTCTCTGGGAAATCGCGAGCGATAAGTGCGGTCGCCTCACCCATACCAAAACCAATCTCGAGAATCACCCGCGGTGAATTTGGAAAGAGTTTCTTGAAATCGAGCATCTCTGTGCTCTGCTCGATTCCGTATTCATCCCAATGCTTATCAAGGGCTGCTTGCTGGGGACCAGTGATTCGAGTCCCACGAATGCGATAGCTGCGGACTGTGGGCTCTTCCATGGGCGTAATCCTAACTTCGCCCATTGATTTGCAATGACGAATCTCGCCTAAGGTGGTTTGATTAGCGTCTCACATTCACCCGAACACCATATATAAGGAGTTAACCGTGCCAGGAGTAAATCTCACACGTGCCGAAGCCCAAGAACGCTCTTCACTTGTAAAGGTCCATTCATACGATGTTGATCTTGATCTCACAACCGGAGCAGAGACCTTCATCGTCAAGACCCGAGTGAAGTTTGATGGCCTTAAGCCTGGCGCAACACCATTTATCGACGCAGTTGGAAAGTCAGTCATCAAGGCAGAATTCAACGGTCAAGCATTCGATACAAAGTTTGATGGTGAATCAATTTATCTGCCACCTCTTGAAGCGAGCAACGAGCTCTATGTTGAATTCGAAGGAATCTACTCACACTCCGGTGAAGGACTTCATCGTTTTGAAGATCCTGCAGATGGCGAAGTTTATTTGTACACGCAGCACGAAGTTCCTGATGCGCGACGTACATTTGTCTGCTTCGATCAGCCTGACCTCAAGGCAACATTTGCAATCTCTGCAACAGTGCCAGGTCACTGGGAAGTAATTTCAAATAACCCAGTGGCATCAAAGAGCGATGCTGGAAGCAACAAGAAATGGCTCTTCACAACTACACCGAGAATTTCTACATACCTAACGGCTCTTGTCGCTGGCCCATACTTCAAGGTCGAGAGCGAATATAAAGGCCAGAAGGTCGTTCCACTTGGTCTCTACTGCCGCAAGTCACTTGCAGAGCATATGGATGCTGACGAACTATTCGACATTACTCGTCGTGGCTTTGCCGCATTTGAAAAAGACTTTGGTCTGGCTTATCCATTCGATAAGTACGACCAGATTGCAGTTGCAGAATTTAATGCTGGCGCCATGGAGAATGCTGGCTGTGTAACTTTTGCAGAGAATTACTTCGTCTTCCGTTCGAAGGTAACTGATAAGGAATACAACTGGCGTGCAAATGTCATCCTTCACGAGATGGCGCACATGTGGTTTGGCGATCTCGTAACAATGACTTGGTGGGATGATCTTTGGCTTAATGAATCATTTGCAGAGTGGGCTTCGTATCACACACTCGCTTACGCGACTCGTTTCACAAACTCTTGGGTTGTATTTAACGCAGAGCGCAAGAACTGGGCATATCGCCAAGATCAACTGTCATCTACTCACCCAATCGCAGTAGATATGCATGACCTCGAAGCTGTTAAAACAAACTTCGACGGAATCACATATGCAAAGGGAGCATCAGTTCTTCAGCAACTCGTTGCATACGTCGGTCTCGAGGCATTTGTTGCAGGACTTAAGAAGTACTTCGAAAAGCATGCATGGGGCAACACAACCCTGAATGACTTAATTGTTGAACTTGAAGCCGCTTCGGGTCGCGACTTGAAGCCTTGGATTGCTACCTGGCTACAAACCGCTGGCGTAAATACCTGGCGTCCAGAGCTAGTTATCGATGGTGACAGATATACATCCGTTGCTGTGAAGCAGGAAGCTCCACTTGTTCCTGCTGGTTCAACTGAACTTCGCCCTCACCGTATGGCTGTCAGTCTCTACGACATTGCTGGCGATAAGGTCGTTCTTCGCAAGCGCATTGAACTTGATGTTGCAGGTGCAACAACTGTTGTTCCAGAACTTGCCGGAGAAAAGACTGCAGATCTCGTCGTTCTTAACGATGGCGACTTGTCATACGGAAAGCTTCGCTTCGATGATCGCAGCGTTGCAACTCTCAAGAGCCACCTTGGCAATATCGAAGATTCACTGACTCGTGCACTTGCATGGTCTGCTGTCTGGGATATGACTCGCGATGGCGAACTCGCTGCTAGCGATTATGTTCCAATGGTCCTTAATGCCCTCGCATCAGAGACTGATGTTGCGGTAGTAGCGACACAAGTTCTTCAGCTTGGCACAGCAGTTGAAAGTTTCGCATCAGATAAGAACCGTGACGCACTTCGCGCAACTCTTGCCGATGGTATTGAGAAACTACTTGCAGGTGCTGCAGCCGGAAGTGATCTACAACTTCAGTACGTTCGCAACTTTGCTAGCACTGCAAAATCATCCGCACAGGTTGAAAGGGTACGAGATATTCTCAATGGAAATCTCGCTGGTGTAACTGTGGATGCAAACCTACGCTGGACATTGCTTAACTCACTTGTCGAGCGTGGAGCAGCAACTGTTTCTGAGGTCGAGGCAGAGCTTGCTAACGATAAGAGCGCAGATGGCGAAAAGGCTGCTGCATTCGGACGTGCAGTTGGACCCGATGCTGGAACGAAGGCGGCAGCATGGGCGCTTGCAACTTCTGACGATATTTCAAACCACATTCAGATTCAGACAATCTTGGGATTCAATCGTCCGGGTCAGCGTGAAATCACAGCAGCATATGCGGATAAGTATTTTGATTTGATTATCGAATACTGGAAGAACCATACATATGAGTTTGCAAGCAATATCGCACTACTTGCATTCCCGAGCTATCAGATTTCAGATTCAACTCTGAAGAAGATTGAAGGTTGGCTAACTGGTGCTGGTAAAGAAGCGCCTAATGGCTTACGTCGTATCGTCTCTGAACAGCGTGACTCACTTGCTCGCTCACTTAAGGCTCAAGCGAAGGATGCGCGCTAAGCAATCATTGTTAAGAATGAGTTGTCGTCTTCGTCATCAATACGATTGACGACATCCCTCTTCTCCTTCTTTGGCGCTGAGGCGAACCAAGAGATCGCTGAAATAACAGCGAAGGCAAGGATCGGTGCCACGACGAAGTAGGTAATTGTCTCGAGGACGGTGAGGCCTTTGCCTGGCATTGCCCCACCCTCTTGATTGACCATCGGAAGACGTTGAATAGCTTGAGTTAGCGACGTAATCATGGGCAGGAGTCTATCCTTACTCTCTATGAGCGAGAGTACCCAAGCATTTATCGACTGGTTTAGTGGTGCGCCCCTGCGCATCGTCTCTGTTTTTCTAATCGCCCTTATTTGTAACTCTGTGGGCAAGCGAGCTATCGATCGCGCAGTTGCAAAGCTTGCCTCGGCAGATATAAAGCCGGGGCCTGGCGTTGTGGCCCGTCAAGCTGAACGCGCCCGCACAATCGGAACAGTCCTCACCTCTACTTTTTCTGCCTTTGTCTGGGTTATCGCCATTGGAATGATTCTTGGCGAATTCGGTTTTGATCTAGGTCCGGTAATCGCATCTGCCGGAATCATCGGTGTTGCAATTGGTCTCGGTGCGCAGACACTTGTTAAAGATATTCTCTCTGGAATCTTTATGCTGGTTGAAGATCAATACGGCGTTGGAGATACCGTCAAAGTTGGCGATATCGAGGGCGCTGTTGAAAAAGTTGGCCTTCGAATCACAACAGTGCGCGATACAAGTGGGACTCTCTGGTATTTACGAAATGGCGAAATCTTGGTCGTCGGAAATAAATCTAAGAATTAATCTTCAAAGCTATTGAGAAGATGATCTGCGGCACCTTCTAGGTATCGCCACAACTTTTCTTGCGCAGCTACATCCATGTTCATTCCTTCAACAGCCTCTCGCATGCAAGAAAGCCAAGCATCTTTTGCCGCAGGGCCAATCTTGAACCCAGCATGGCGCATGCGAAGTCGTGGATGGCCGCGCTCTTCTTGATACGTTGTTGGTCCGCCCCAATATTGCTCTAGAAACATTTGCAGGCGACGTGCAGCACCGGCCATATCGCGCTCTGGATACATTGGTCGCAAGATCTCATTTGTGGCGACTCGTGCATAGAATTGTGAAACTAAATCTGAAAAGAATACTTCTCCGCCAAATAGTTCGTAATAGTTTGTTGTATCGCGCTCTGCCATCAGACTCTCAATTCGCTAGCGGACTTTCCTTTAGCTATTTGTAGCACTAGCAAGGCAGCCACAAGACACATCGCGGCTGAGATATAGAACGCAATGGCGTAGTCTCCAAATTGCACACGTAAGACCGCGGCGCCGATTGCTGCCGCAGATGCACCAATTTGATGTCCCACAAATACCCAGCCATAAACGATAGTTCCACGATTGGGTCCTAGGACAATTCGAGAAAGGATTAGCGTAGGCGGGACCGTCGCTACCCAATCGAGTCCATAAAAGATTACAAATACAAGGGTTGAGGGATGTACGGATGAAAAGAGAATTGAAGGCAATAAGAAAAGTGAGAGCCCACGAAGGCCGTAATAAAAGAAGAGCAACTTACGAGGATCGTACTTATCTGTGAGGTAGCCAGAAAACAAAGTGCCGATAACGTCGAAGACGCCAACTAGCGCAAGTAGAGATGCCGCAATTGGCTCTGCCATTCCATGGTCATGTGCAGCAGGAATAAAGTGAGTTCCAATCAAACCGTTTGTTGAAAGTCCGCAGACAAAGAAGGTAAAGAAAAGAATCTGGAACTCTCGATTTGATTTTGCCTTTGAAATCGTGTCAATCGCTAAACGAAAAGCAGTGAGTTCGCTCTTCGGTGCTGGTTGCCAATCTGCTGGAGCCCCGTATGGAGTTGTGCCGATAGCTTGCGGGCTCTCTTTAAGGAAGAAATAAATGAGCGGCACTACCGAGAATGATGCGATAGCAATTGTGATGGATACAGACTTCCACCCATAAGTGACTGCAAAATGTGAAAGCAACGGCAAGAAAATCAACTGACCTGTCGCACTTGCCGCTGTAAACACTCCAACAACCATGCCTTTGTTTTTTATGAACCAACGATTAGCAATTGTTGCGGCAAAGACCAGTGCCATCGACCCGGTACCAATTCCAACGCAAACACCCCATAACGCCCAGAGGTGCCATGGTTGAGTCATTCCGATTGTTGCTGCTGCGCTGACTGCAACAAATGAGAGGGCGGTCATTACGACTTTACGAACGGTGAATTTTTCCATGAGTGCTGCTGCAAATGGTGCGATCAGCCCATAGAGCAATACGTTGATGGCAATTGCTAAAGAAATTTGCGCACGTGTCCAACCAAATGCATCTTCTAGCGGAATGATTAAAACAGATGGTGCTGATCTAAATCCTGCGGTTGCCATCAAAGTTAAGAAAGTAACAACAAGTGCTGTCCAAGCAGGATGGATTATCTTCTTAGACATGCGATGTCCGCTCTTAGCCCAGTAGGTATTGGCTCAGGAATGCACGCTCTGATTCAGAGATTCTTCGAGACTTCATGACGCCCATATCAACCATCACTTGTACAGTAGAACAACGAGCATGAAGCGTGCCGTCTTCACCACTAATTTCGTAGGCCATTTTAAATGAGGCTCCCCCAATGGATTCGACCCAAAGTGTGACATCGTAAAAACGACCACCGTCATTAATAGGTGCAAGAAAATCAACTTCAGCACGACCAACAACCATCTCAATGAGTGTCGGTGCTTCTACGCGTGCCTTCTCGTCAGAGTAAGACCAAAGAAATCGAGCTTCCTGAATAAGCGTCAAATACTTTGCATTGTTGAGGTGACCTAATGCATCGAGATCGTCCCAACGAACAAATTGCTTACTCGTATATTTCATTAGCGAGTGAGCTTTCGATATGTCGCGCGATGCGGACGAGCGGCATCTGCTCCAAGTCTTTCAATTTTATTTGCCTCGTATGATTCGAAGTTACCCTCAAACCAGAACCACTTTGACTCGCCTTCGTAGGCAAGGATGTGTGTTGCAACGCGGTCCAAGAACCAACGATCGTGAGAGATCACGACTGCGCATCCTGGAAATTCGAGAAGTGCGTTTTCGAGTGAACCAAGAGTCTCGACATCAAGGTCGTTTGTTGGCTCATCGAGAAGCAGTAAGTTTCCACCAAGCTTTAGCGTCAATGCGAGGTTAAGCCGATTGCGTTCTCCACCAGAGAGAACACCCGCTGGCTTCTGCTGATCTGGACCCTTAAAACCAAAGGCTGCTACATATGCACGAGAAGGCATTTCAACTTGGCCGACTTTAATGAAGTCCAACCCATCCGAGACAACTTCCCATAAAGATTTCTTGGGATCGATTCCACCACGCGACTGATCTACATAGGAAATCTTTACAGTCTCGCCAATTTTAACTTTGCCAGAATCCGCAGCCTCAAGACCAAGGATTGTTTTAAATAGAGTTGTTTTACCAGCACCGTTAGGTCCGATTACACCGACAATACCGTTACGTGGCAATGTAAATGAAAGATCATCAATAAGAACGCGATCACCGAATCCCTTAACGAGATTTTCAACTTCGACAACAATGTTTCCAAGACGTGGACCAGGTGGAATCTGAATTTCTTCGAAGTCCAACTTACGCATCTTGTCTGCCTCGGCGGCCATCTCTTCATAGCGCGCAAGACGAGCCTTTGACTTAGCTTGGCGGCCCTTTGCATTCTGGCGAACCCAATCAAGTTCTTCTGTTAAACGTTTAGCGCGCTTTGCATCTTTCTGTCCTTCAATCTTTAAACGAGCAGACTTCGTCTCGAGATATGTCGAGTAGTTGCCCTCGTATGGATATGCACGACCGCGGTCGAGTTCGAGAATCCATTCCGCAACGTTGTCCAAGAAGTATCTATCGTGAGTAATCGCAACAACCGTGCCAGGATATTTTGCTAGGTGTTGTTCAAGCCATAAGACAGATTCTGCATCAAGGTGGTTTGTTGGTTCATCGAGAAGTAATAGATCTGGCGCTTCAAGAAGTAACTTACAGAGCGCAACACGACGCTTTTCTCCACCTGACAAAACTTTTACATCAGAATCTCCTGGTGGGCAACGAAGTGCATCCATCGCTTGCTCAAGTTGTGAATCAAGTTCCCATGCATTGCGGTGATCGAGCTGCTCTTGCAACTCCCCCATCTCAGATAACAACTTGTCGTAATCTGCATCTGGATTTGCCATCTCTTCAGAGATTTCATTGAAGCGGCGAACCATCTCCATCGTCTCTGCAACACCTTCTTGCACATTTTCCAGGACGGTCTTCTCTTCATTGAGCTTCGGCTCCTGCATCAAAATTCCGACTGTGTAGCCTGGTGATAGATATGCCTCACCATTAGATGGTTGCTGAAGTCCTGCCATGATCTGCAGAACGGTCGATTTACCGGCTCCATTGGGTCCTACAACGCCGATCTTTGCTCCGGGTAGGAACATCAAGGTTACGTCGTCGAGAATTACCTTCTCACCATGCGCTTTACGCGCCTTCTTCATCGTGTAAATGAACTCAGCCATAGTGCCAAACCTTACTGGGTACTATTAGCCAGTACCTCATCGCCATGAATGTGATGAATGTGAA
>CAFBLZ010000034.1_pt1 | contig 11016 bp, 9 predicted proteins | sample 7268341 | NCBI WGS metagenome assembly CAFBLZ01 (sample SAMEA6814048, study PRJEB35770) | freshwater metagenome | biome: Freshwater; feature: Freshwater reservoir; material: water | place: Czech Republic | collected 2017-05-23 | depth 30m m
AGGGCAACAGATGCTGCAAGTTGTGGTGTGTAAGCACTAAACCATGCAGATGCATTTGATTGTGATGTTCCAGTCTTTCCCGCTGCGGGGCGACCAAGTGCAAGAGCTGCAGCGCCGGTTCCGCCATTAACAACTGATTTCAGCGCGTAGGTTAGATCTGCCATTACCTCTTTACTAAATACTTCTTGAGTTTGGGCTTTGCCTTGGTAGAGCAGGCCTTTGTTAGGGCCAATTACCTGAGCAATCATGTAAGGCTTTGAATAAACACCGTTTGCTGCAAATGTTGCATATGCATTTGCAACATCAATTACATGCGGACTGGCAACACCGAGTGAAACAGAGGGTGTTGGCATCATCGCAACTGCCTCGGGAATTCCAGCTCTTCGCGCTACATCAACAACTCGGTCTAAGCCAGCTTTAATTCCAAGTGGAACATAGATGGTGTTGATTGAATGTTGTGTTGCTGTCATTAAATCAACTTGACCCCAACCTTCATTGCCATAATTACTAACAAGATAAGGCTTTCCTAAATCATCAAATGTTTGTGGTGAATCACCATTCCACATTGATGTAAGTGGAATTCCTTGCTCTAGCGCGGCAACAAGTGCGAAGGGTTTAAAAGTTGATCCAGCTAATGCGATTGATTGCGTTGCATCATTTAATTGGCGCGTTACATAGTCTTTTCCACCATACATCGCCACGATTTCACCAGTACCTGGTCGAATTGCAACAAGTCCTATATGAAGATTTGCAGGTGCATTAGCTGGAGTTAATTTATTTACAGCATCTACTGCAGATTGCTGTGGTCTTTGTTCCAGTGTGGTCTTAATGACATACCCGCCGACCATCAACTGCTCACTTGTAAATCCAAGTTTGCTTAATTCTTTCTGTGCCGCATCAATGATGTAGCCCTTAGGGCCGCTAAGTGATCCGCCAGCGGTGCGTGGAGCAACTGCGGGCATCTTCGCCGCTGCGGCTTCTTTCTCGGTAATCCACTTTTGTTCCAACATTCCTTGAATTACATAATGGAAGCGTGCTTCAAGTCTTTTCGCATTACGTTCCTTCTGGGCCTTATCGCCATAAAAAGGATCATATAAACCTGGTGATCTCAAAATACTTGCGATCACCGCGGATTGAGAGATTGAGAGCTGGTTCGCGTTGCGATTGAAGTATTGCTGAGCAGCTGTTTGCACACCGTAAGAACCGCGACCGAAGTAAATAGTATTGAGGTAATTCTCGAGAATTTGATCTTTTGTCATTGCATTCTCTAACTTAAGAGAAATGACAAGTTCTTTAATCTTTCGTTGAACACTTCGCTCTGGAGTTAAGAAAGCGGTCTTTGCATATTGCTGAGTAATTGTAGATCCGCCACGGCCCTTTCCAAGAGTTAATACATTTGAAAGAATCGCTTGGCTAATACCGGTAATGCTAAATGCTCGGTTAGAGTAAAAATTTCTATCCTCCGCAGCCATCACCGCGTAACGAAGACGAAGCGGAATTTTTGCAAGCGGAAGTATCTGTCGGTTCTGCGCACCGATGCGACCAATCTCAGAACCGTTCGAGTATTGAATTACTGTTGCTTGACTATTTACATAAGCATTGGGATCTGGGATATCGACAGTAAACCAAGCGAGCGCGAAGAGGGTGGAGCCTGCGACAAAGGCAAAACCTCCAAGAAATACTGCTGCGCGAATTAGCTTGGTTTTAATCACTTTCCAAGATTACCGTTGAAATCATCATCCTCGAGGGTTCGTTGACGACGTGGTGGCCGCCTGAAAGTTCCGTCGCCTAATAAGTAGGTTGCACAGAGGTGATTCCATGAACATTCACGACAAACTTCAACGATATAGACGGAGAACTCACCAAACTCCTTCTCCATCTCAATCAATTCTGCTGGGCTCTTAATGCGACCTGAGAATTGACCGAGCTGATCACCAAATGTGTATCGCAGCTCAACAAGTGAATCTTTCTTACAGACAGGACAGTTGCGACCAGCTTTCTCTCCGTGAAATTTTGCTGCACGCATCAAATATGGGTCAGCATCACAAGCATCGACAACTCCACGAAAGAGTGCGAGAAGTGTTGCGCGCTTATCAAGTGAATAATCGATGAACCCACGCTGTGTACGAGGGTTAGGAGTTCTTACCTGACTGGCCATGGCGAGAAGAATATTCTCTTTCTTAGCAATACGCTTCTCGTGTGCAGATTAAAAGTCACTCCTTCTGGCAGTTGATTGTCGATAGACGTCTGCGCCCTTTACTTCGCACTCGTTGGACTGGGCAATTCACCGATGGAATATTTCAGAGCGCACTGGCTTCCTTTGTACTTTTCTCACCCGAGCGTCAAGCATCGGCAATAAATGCCGCGGTTGCATTTGCAGTTGTCTTACTTCCATATAGCGTCGTCGGCCCAATGGTTGGCACGCTCCTTGATCGATTCTCACGTCAGCGAGCAGTGCTCTTCTCTAATCTCACTCGTTCACTCACGCTTATCTATATTTCGCTTCTCATTTTCCAGGGACGAACCGGAGTTGAATTAACAATCGTTGTTCTCATTGCCTTTGGTGTGAATCGACTTATCTTGGCTGGACTCTCTGCAGGTCTCCCACTTGTTGCTCCTAAAGAATCTCTCATTGCAGCTAATGCCCTTGCGGTCACCGGCGGATCTGTCTTTGTTGTTCTTGGTGGTGGACTGGGCTTATTAATTAGGCGTTTTACGGATGCGATTGCCACGGCTGATCATGCTGATGGTTATCTCATTCTTGCCGCCGCCGCCGGTTACATGGGCGCAGCTTTATTTGCAGCAATGATGAAAAAATCTGAAATCGGCCCTGCTCCACACCAAATTCGTAAGGGTTCAATTACAGAAGGTTTTATTGAAGTTCGTGAAGGGTTTAGATTTTTGGCGATGCACAAGGATGCCGCTCGTGGAATTCTTGCAACCGCAATCCATCGCGGCGGAATCACAGCGCTAACCCTGACTGCGATGTTATTAGAGCGAAATACATTTAATGATCCATCAAATAGTGATGCAGGCCTTGCTGGGTTAAGTATTGCACTCTCATGCGCCGCGGTTGGATTTACTATTGGAGCGCTTATCGCACCCATGGGTGTGCGTTGGACAGGACGCCATCGGTGGATGCGACTTTCAATGTTCGCTGCAACTTTGGGAACATTGATTCTTGTTATTGACCGCACTCAAATTTTGTTATGTGCTGCCGCATTTACAACTGGTCTTTTTGGTCAGAGCGTTAAAGTGACAAATGATGCACTTGTGCAATCAAAGATTAGTGATGAGTTCCGCGGACGTGTCTTTGCAGTTTATGACGTTGTAGTAAATGCATCGATTGTTATCTTTGCAATTACATCAGCTTTGCTGTTACCGCAGTCAGGTGATTCTTGGTTGGTTCCCGCTCTTGTTGGAGCAACATACTTACTTGTAGCTGGAGTCGTCTTACGTCCTGCTAAATTTTTTCTTAAGGGTTAAGCAATAACCACTAATCACTTCGACGGTTCGAGCGGGCACGACTAGTCCACCATTGCATAAGCTCTTCTGTTGCTTTCGCTTCTCCAAGTGGGCCGTGTTCCATCCGAAGTTCCATTAAGAAATCTAAAGCTTTGCCAACATCTGCAGACGGTTTAATTCCAAGTAATTGCATCACTTGTGCGCCATCGAGATCTGGACGAATCTTTGAAAGCTCTTCCTTCTCCATCAAATCTGCTATGCGCGCCTCAAGTCCGTCATATATGCGAGAAAGACGTTCTGCCTTCTTTACATTGCGGGTAGTGCAGTCAGCGCGGGTGAGCACATGAAGATGTGTAAGTAATTCGCCGGCATCGCGCACATATCTACGAACCGCAGAGTCAGTCCATTCGCCATCGCCATAACCATGAAAACGAAGGTGTAGTGCAACAAGTGTTTCGACAGCTTCAATCGTCTCGTTATCAAAGCGCAGCGCTTTTAAACGGCTCTTTGCAAGTCTTGCACCAACAACTTCATGGTGATGGAATGAAACACCACCACCCTCAATCAGATTGCGGGTCTTTGGTTTTCCAATGTCATGCAGAAGCGCTGCTAATCGATTGATTAAGTCTGGACCACCGAGACGATCTTCTTGTGTAATCGCCTGCTCTAGAACTGTTATTGAATGCTCGTAAACGTCTTTGTGGTGATGGTGCTCATCAACTTCAAGGCGCAATTTAGGGATTTCTGGAATCACGTGTTCTGCAATTCCAGTATCAACCAGGAGAGTAATACCGATACGTGGATTCGGTGACATTAACATTTTTACAAATTCATCACGCACTCTCTCGGCGGAAATAATTGAGATACGTCCACTCATATCTTTCATGGCGGTGACTACTTCTTCATCCAATGTGAAATTGAGTTGGCTAGCAAAACGCGCAGCGCGCATCATTCGTAATGGATCATCTGAGAAGGATTGTTCTGCACTTGCTGGAGTTCGGATTATTTGCTGCGCTAAATCTTCAATACCATTAAATGGATCAATAAATTCTGGAACATCAGTTGTGAGTTCGAGCGCCATTGAATTAATTGTGAAGTCGCGACGTGATAGGTCGCCTTCAATATCATCTCCAAATTGAACATCTGGATTTCGTGAATCTTCATCGTATTTCTCGGTGCGATATGTTGTTACTTCTACAGTTGTGTCATCGCGCTTTGCAGCAATAGTTCCAAATTCAATTCCTGTATCCCAAACATTATCTGCCCATGCTTTTAGAATCTTCTTGCTTTCTAGTGGATGCGCATCAGTTGTGAAATCAAGATCGTTTCCAAGGCGGCCAAGGATTGCATCACGTACTGGTCCGCCCACGAGGGCAAAGCGGTACCCCTTCGCCTTAAAGGCGGTCGCGAGCATCGATGCGAGCGGCGCGCGCTCAACGAGGGTCGCCAAAGCGAGCTCTCGCCCCAAATTACTTTTCGCATTGCTCACAATAGATAAGCCTACTGTTGCAATTGCATCGCGTACTCTTACTCCATGACCCCGGCACCTAGTGCGGGCAGCGAAGGCACGAAAAAGAAGCGTAGGCGCAAGCGCCCAACGCATCGCTCCCCACAAAATTCACCTACTCAAGAGGGTGGGATAGATAAAAGCAAGGCCCCCGCAAAGAAGGATGCTCTTGCGCGCCCATATGCAAAACGTGTTGATGAGGTAAGTGCCGGCGGGCTTGTTGTTGATAACACTGGAAAGTTGGGACTCCTGATTGGTCGTCGCGATCAGAAAGATACTTCCGGTAAAAAAATTCTCTGGTCACTTCCTAAAGGGCATATTGAAGAAGGTGAAACTCCAGAAGAAGCGGCGTTACGAGAAGTTGCCGAAGAAACGGGAATTACGTCTGCAATCGAAAAATCACTTGGCGTAATTGATTTTTGGTTTATGGCGGGCGGAAAGCGAATTCATAAGACCGTGCACCACTATTTATTCCGAGAGAGTGGTGGCTTACTCGCTGCACAAGAGAGCGAAGTTGATGAAGTTGCATGGTTTCCTCTCGGGGAAATAATTGAAAAATTGGCGTACCCCGATGAAAAGAAATTAATCGCGCGCACAAATGCCACTAAAGAACTTGAAGCGCTATGAAAAAAATAGTTGCGCTTTTCTTAGCCTCTGCAACGATTCTTATCCCAATTCCTTCAGCCTCTGCAGCAACTCCTGTAATAAGAATTACCGATATTCCTCACCGTAATTTTGATGGAACGTTTCGCGATAATGAATTGGCAACAACGCTTACTCCTGCTGGGCGCCTCGGTAAGGCACTATTCGGTGCGCAAAAGGCAGCTACTTGGGTAATTGATGCACACCTGATTGATGAAGTTATAGATATGTCCGATGGATACACTTTTGAGGGTAAAGAAGATCCGATAGGTGCCGAAGTTGCCCTCACTTGGTTACAAGAATTACGAATTGCCACAGTAGGCAATCCGATAGTTGCGTTGCCTTACGGAAACCCCGATGCATCACTTACTCGCCGTCTTGCTCCGAGTGAAATTAAATACTATTTGGCTATAGGTGCTGAAAAGCTAGAGAAATTCTTCGGTCGGACCGTTATCTCCCAAAATGGGTGGAGTACCGGAAAATCCCGCTTGGCTTCTGAATATCAAGGCTTCTACCGCTCAGAACGTGTGCTTTTACTTGGACTAAATAAGGTAATTGACGTGCCTGAGATTGGTGAGCTCCGCCAGCGTTTGGGAATTTTGCTAAACCCGATGCTCAGTTATGAAGATCGTGCTTACTTCTCGTACTCAGCACGTGATGCTGTTCGCAAGATGAGTGGCAAACTCAAAGTTGTTTCTGGTCGCTACCAACTTACCTCTAAAACAGTGAAGGTTCCGCTAACGCTTGTAAATAAATTTGAATCTGCAACGACAGTTAGTCTCTCTTTAATTCCCATGAATTCGCGTGTGCAAGTTCAGAATCTCGTAAATATTACCTTGCCTCCAAAGTCACAAATTCAGATTGCAGTCCCATTTACTGTAATCGCTTCTGGAAATACTTTGGTAGTCGCCCAATTTATGACACCGCAAGGTGATCGCATAGGTGAAACTTCGAAACTTAATCTCTCTCTTACTGTGATTGACTCTCGTGTTGCTTGGTTTACAACCGGTGCGGCAATTTTGCTCTTCCTTGGTGCGGTCGCACAATCTGTGCGACGCATACGACGAGGCCGTCATGAAAAACAATGAGCTATACCGCGCATCCTCAGTTATGGCGCTGGGAACAATTATTTCCCGTGTTACGGGATTCTTTAGAGCAATAATTACTGTTGCGGTTCTTGGAACTGCGCTTTTGGCAGATACCTTCAATGTTGCCAACACAATGCCTAACATTCTTTACAACTTACTTGTTGGTGGCGCACTGACTGCGGTATTTGTACCTCAATTGGTTCGTTCTTTTAGTGATGAAGACGGTGGCGATGGGTTTGCTTCTAGGCTTGTCACAACTATCTCTGGAATTCTTTTGGCACTTGTTGCAATTGGTATTGTTTTTGCACCTTTATTGGTACGTCTCTATGCACCAGAATTTTCGGCAACAGGATTTGAGCGTGAGCAAGCAATAGCGATCGCATTTACTCGGTACTGCCTTCCACAAATATTTTTTCTTGGATTATTCACAATGCTTGGACAGGTGGCTAATTCACGCGGATCTTTTGCGCCTCTCATGTGGGCGCCAATCGCCAATAACTTAGTTGTTATCGCTATTTTCGGCGGGGTTCTTATCCTGCAACAGAACATCACTATCTCGAATATCTCTGATTTTCAGATTCAGCTACTTGGATTGGGTGCAACTGTTGGAGTAGTTATCCAGGCTCTTATTTTAATTCCCGTTGTTCGCAGATCAGGAATTAGATTGCGACCAATATTCGGTGTTAAGGGCCTTGGTAAATCTTTCTCGCTTGCAAGCTGGACCCTAATTTACGTCTTAATTTCTCAGCTCGGCTATTTAGTCACCGTAAATATCGCTACAGCTGCCGCAGTGCGCAGTGCTCAGGTAGGCATCACCACTGGCGTCGGTTTCACACCTTACACAAGTGCTTATTACATAATGTTGTTGCCTTATTCGATTGTCACAATCTCAATCATTACCGCTCTCCTGCCTCATCTTTCGCAGTTGGCAATTGAGAAAAAGGTTGAAGATGTTCGATTGCAGTTAATTCGCGCAATTAAGATGGTTGGTGTTGTAACAATTCCAAGTGCGGTCGCTCTGATTTTCTTCGGGCCTTTGATTACCGAAGTTCTCTACATAGGTATTTCGCTCGATGACTCTCGATATATCGGTTATGTTTTATCGGCACTTGGATTTGGACTGATTCCATTTAGTATTAATTTGATTTTAGTACGAGGTTTTAATGCATTTGAGGATACCAAAACACAAGTCGTTTCAATCTTTATCATAAATGTAATTTCGGTTCTTCTTTCCTATCTTTTCCTTTGGAATCTTGATAGTGATGTAGTTACGATTGGTCTCGGAATAGCATTTTCTATTAGTTATATAGTTGGTTTATCAATCACGCTAAATCTCATTAAGAAACATATTGGATCTTTGCGAGTTGCAGACTTTCTACGCCAGCATTTGGTGCTTATTGCCGCTTCACTTATCGCGATGCTCCCTTTCCTTTTTATCGTTACATACTTTGGCTGGGTAAATGATGATGCCGGGCTACCAATACGTGCTCTACGTTTAACGCTGACTTTGGCTGGCTCTGGCATTCTCTACTTGTATATCGGTCATCGATTTAAAGTCTCTGAAATCACAGGTCTCCGAGCTTTCGCCACATCTCTACTCGCGCGCCGCAAGGGTTGAGGTCGCGGTAAGGTGGGCATATGAGCACCGAAGTACGCGAAATCGTCATTGTTGGTTCTGGTCCTGCTGGATATACAGCTGCAATTTATGCCGCACGCGCAGATCTCAAGCCTGTTATTTATGAGGGTTCAGTTACTGCAGGCGGTGCGCTAATGAATACGACAGAGGTCGAAAACTTTCCTGGCTTCGTCGACGGTGTGATGGGTCCCGATTTGATGGACAGTATGCGCAAACAAGCAAAGAGATTTGGTGCAGAGCTCATCACTGACGATGTTGTTGAGATGGATCTCGAAGGAGATATCAAAACAATTAAAGATGGTTCTGGAAATGTTGTAAAAGCTAAAGCTGTAATCCTTGCAATGGGGTCGGCTTACCGTGAAATCGGTTTAGAAAATGAGAAGCGTCTCTCGGGCCGTGGAGTTTCATGGTGTGCAACTTGCGATGGCTTCTTTTTCCGTGATCAAGTTATTGCCGTTGTTGGTGGTGGAGATTCTGCAGTTGAGGAGGCAACCTTCCTTACAAAGTTTGCATCTAAAGTTGTCTTAATCCATCGCCGCGATTCATTGCGTGCATCAAAGATTATGCAGGAGCGTGCTTTTAATAATCCTAAGCTCGAACTGATGTGGGATACCGAAGTAATTGATGTACTAGGTGCAGATAAAGTTTCAGGTCTTAAGTTGAGAAATACAAAAACCGGAGCAGAGAGCGAACAAGCATTTACTGGTCTCTTTGTTGCTATCGGCCACATTCCTCGCTCTGAGCTTGTTTCATCACAGGTTGCTCTCGATAACGAAGGTTATGTGAAGGTTGATGGCCGATCGACTCGCACCAATGTCTCAGGTGTTTTTGCCTGCGGAGATCTTGTAGACCACACATACCAACAGGCAATTACCGCTGCAGGTTCTGGCTGCCAAGCGGCGATTGATGCTGAAAAGTTTTTAAGTCACTAATAGACTAACGACAGATAATTTTAAAGTAAGTTTGAAGAGTAAATCTAAATACAGCAAATAGGAGCAAATAATGGGCGCACCAATCAAGGTAACAACAGCAGATTTCGACGAAGTGGTCTTAAAGAGCAGTAAGCCTGTTCTTGTTGATTTCTGGGCAGAGTGGTGTGGCCCATGCCGCGCGATTGCTCCAATCTTGGATGATATTTCAGCTGAATACGGCGACAAGCTAACAATTGCAAAACTCAATACAGATGAAGAGTCAGCTATTGCAATTAAGTACGGCGTTACATCAATTCCAATGCTCAATATTTATGTCAATGGTGAAGTTGTAAAGACCATCATCGGTGCAAAGCCAAAGCCTGCGCTCTTGAAGGAACTCGAAGGCTTTATCTAAACCACTTATGAAGGAGTTATCTCCAGATGAGATTCGCTCTTTTCAACAAGAGCGTGGGCTCCATGTCACGGGTGAGTTAAACGAATCAACTACACGCGCCTTTGAAGAATCGCGTTGGAAACTTGGAGATCGTTCACTCTATTTGCAGCAATCTCCTTTAATGCGTGGAGATGACGTTGCGACTCTACAAGCTCGTCTTACTGAGATGGGTTTTAATTGTGGCCGTGTCGACGGAATATTTGGTTCTCTTACCGAGAGCGCTGTGAAAGAATTCCAGAAATCAGTTGGTGCTACCGTTGATGGTAAGTGTGGCCCAGCAACAATTATTGCGCTCTTGAGATTAACAAAGACAATATCTGGTGGTGCGCCAACGCAGCTGCGTGAAAATGCACAACAAAAAAATCGTGGCCCAGCTCTTGCTAATAAGGTAATAGTTCTTGATCCTGGCTCTGCACCAGGAGAAGAACAAATATGTTTTGATATCGCTCAACGTATTGAAGGACGTTTATTGGCACTTGGGGCAACCGTATTTCTTGTACGCGGTGCATCGAATAATCCAAGCGAGCAAGAGCGTATTAGTTTTACAAATAAGAACAACGCCGACTTATTGATTTCCTTACATACAGATCGAATCGATAACTCTGCTGCGGAAGGTGTTGCTACCTTTTTCTACGGCAGTGATGCACACGGAATTCACTCAATTGTTGGCGAGCGCTTCGCCTCTCTAGTCCAGCGAGAAATTTCAGCGCGCACTGATCTTCTCAACTGCCGCACTCATGCAAAGACTTGGGATTCACTACGTTTGACGCAATGTCCTGCAATTCGTGTAGATCTTGGATATCTCTCAAATCCAGGCGATACACAACGACTATCTCGACCAGAATTTCGAGATACTCTCGCTGAAAGTTTCATTATTGCGATTCAGCGACTCTATTTAGCTGCTGAAGATGATGCTAAAACTGGCACTCTTCGGATTTCAGACCTGCGTAGCGCGGGCATTCGCCGTTAATTCTCGAGAATAAATACTGAGTAAGCACGCCCTTGAGTATGGGAAGATTAATCCCATGTCAGAGGTAAATCTTCGCTATCAGACCGGCGCTCCACAACATCTCGAAGAGAGATTTGCTACTCGAGCCGCCGGAATGTTGCCCTCTGAAATTCGTTCACTCTTTGCTGTTGCATCACGTCCAGAGATTGTCTCTCTCGCCGGTGGAATGCCAAATCTCTCTGCACTACCTATGGAGATGATGGCTGGAGTTGTTAATCAATTAATTCTTACAAATGGTTCTGAGGCGCTTCAATATGGAAGCGGACAGGGTCACCCAAAACTTCGTGAGCAAATCTGCGATGTA
>CAFBLZ010000035.1_pt1 | contig 10873 bp, 10 predicted proteins | sample 7268341 | NCBI WGS metagenome assembly CAFBLZ01 (sample SAMEA6814048, study PRJEB35770) | freshwater metagenome | biome: Freshwater; feature: Freshwater reservoir; material: water | place: Czech Republic | collected 2017-05-23 | depth 30m m
AAATATAAGACTCAGTCGGGAACGTTGGCTCATATACGAGAAACCGTTCCAAAAACAAGCGCATGCAATCTAGAGATTATTGGCAATAGCAGAGGAGTAACGATTGCAGACCAAAATGCTGTACCGAAACATAGGAAGAACACTTGCGCCGTACTTCCTAATTGCTGGCCAAATAACAATCCTAAAACAGCATATGCGATTTGTGATCCAACTACTCCTACTACAACTAAGAAAACGATATTGAGAGGATTTGCGCGAACATGATCGTCTCCATATGATAAAAATGAAATTACAAATGAAACCAGAATCATTACCAGGGTCCAGTGGCCCAGCGGACCTGGTGATGTTTGCGAAAGATCCATCATTAGTCCGGCACCGAAACCTGTGAGTGCGCCAATCTCTGGCGTGCTCATTGATGCCCAGATAAGTGTGACGATAAGAAATAGAGAAAACCCACCAGCCGGCAAACGCATCTGCGTCACAAAACCTTCTTGAATTAAATAAAAGGCCAAGAAAATTGGAAACGAGAAGATGAATCTGCGTGAAATCATCGACTAACTAGCCTTTACTAGAAGGCGAAGGTGACGGAGTGGCAGTAACAGTCACAGTTGGAATTGGAGTTGGTCTAGGTTTCGCGGGCACTAATGAGTCACGCGGATCTGCAGCTGGTGAAGAGATCACAACCGCAACAACACCGAGAGTTGAAAAATTCGTATAGAACTTAACATCAGCAGTTTGTGTAATTGCACTCGCTGAATTATCAACGGCTGTTACTTCGCCAATTGGTACTCCAGGAACAAATGGTCGCCCGTTTGCACTGCCGCGAGCAAGTATTGCGTCTCCAACTTTAACTTCTTCTGTATTGTCGAGGAGCTGAAGCACGCCCTTGCGAGTTCCTTGCCCGCTCAAGATTCCAATTTGTTGAGAGCCCGCAATTCTGGCCCCAATGCGAAACGAAGGATCTGAGGCTAATTGCACGATAGCGCTACCGGAGTAAGCCTCTTTCACTACACCAACTAGCCCAAAGCCTGTAATAACAGTCATATTGGTGTGAATACCAGAATTTACTCCAGCATCGATCGTGATGGTCTGAGTGAATGAAGTGCTTGAACCTTGTGAAATTACCTTTGCATTTACAACTTTAAATCCGCCATTACCGGCAAGGTCAAGCACGCTCTTTAATTGACCGAGTTGAGCATCTGCATTTTTACGATTAAGAAGTGCAAGTCGAAGCGCATCATTATCGGCCTTCAATTTTTCGATCTGATTACGGGTACGACCAAGATGAGTGACATCAGATAGAAAATTGCGAAATGGTGAGACTGCCCATGAACCTGCTTTTTGAACTGGAGAGAGTGCTGTCTGGGTTGCGGTGCGAATGCCTTCTATGACTTTAACTCCGCGAAGATCGAGAGTGATCAAGAAGAGCGAGGTAACAACTAAAACAATTAGAAGTAGTCGACCGCGATTGTCGCCACCATAACGCACGAGGATGGACCCTTAGCGACGTGGCTCTGAAATCAAAACCTTTTCAAGGGCTTCGAATTCTTCAATGCACTTACCAGAACCCTCGACGACAGCATCGAGAGGACGATCTGCAATATGAATTGGCATTCCGGTTTCGCGACGTAGACGTTCGTCGAGTCCCTTAAGAAGTGCTCCACCACCTGTGAGAACAATTCCGCGATCCATAAGATCTGAAGATAGCTCTGGTGGTGTCTTATCTAAAGTTCCCTTTACTGCATTGACGATTGCATTAACTGGTTCTTCCAGTGCTTTGCGAATCTCTGCAGCTGTAACAACGATTGTCTTTGGAAGACCTGTCGCAAGATCGCGACCACGGATTTCTGCATCGTTCTCACCCTGAAGTGGATATGCAGAACCGATCGCCATTTTAATTTCTTCAGCAGTGCGCTCTCCCAAAAGCAATGAGTATTCGCGCTTTACCCAATTAATAATTGATTGATCAAGCTCATCTCCACCCACGCGGATTGAGAGCGCTGTAACGATTCCACCGAGTGAAATAACGGCAACTTCAGTAGTTCCGCCACCAATATCTACAACCATGTTTCCTGTTGGCTCATGAATTGGAAGGCCTGCACCAATCGCAGCGGCCATCGGCTCTTCGATAATGTAAACCTTGCGTGCGCCAGCAGCGTATCCAGCATCTTTCACAGCGCGCTGTTCGACGCCTGTGATTCCTGATGGAACGCAAACAACGATACGTGGCTTAGCCAAGTAGCTGCGCTTATGCACTTTCTGAATAAAGTAACGGAGCATGCGCTCTGTTGTATCGAAGTCGGCAATAACTCCATCCTTGAGCGGACGGATAGCAACGATATTTCCAGGCGTACGACCAATCATCTTCTTTGCTTCGATACCAACAGCGAGAATTCCGCCAGTATCTTGATTTACTGCAACAACAGAAGGCTCGTTAAGTACGATGCCGCGCCCGCGAACATATACAAGTGTGTTAGCAGTACCAAGATCTACCGCCATATCGCGACCAATAAATGACATCTTGCTTGACATTACTTACCTCCAAAGAAGATTGCTATTTCACGAGCTGCAGATTCGGTTGAATCTGAACCATGAACGAGATTCTGTGTAACTTTTGTTCCTGCATCACGTGCAAGGTCTCCACGAATTGTTCCGGGATCTGCAACTGTTGGATCAGTAGTGCCTGCAATATTTCTGAAACCTTCGATAACGCGATTGCCTTCGACAACGAGAGCAACAATTGGTCCAGATAGCATGAACTCAACTAACGGTTCGTAAAATGGCTTACCTTGATGTTCTGCATAATGTTGTTCTAGAAGTGCGCGATCGGCTTGAAGCATACGCAGTTGAGAAATGGTGTAACCCTTACGTTCAATGCGGGCGATGATTTCGCCGACAAGACCGCGTGCAACGCCATCTGGCTTTACGAGGACAAGTGTTTTTTCTGAAGTACTCACTTGGCTATTCTATTGGGGGTTAGGAGTTCCCCGCGCCACGGGTTTTTTCCGCCTCAGCGAGCAGGGCGGCGCGAGCGGCCTCACCCTTTCGCCCCACCACAATGGCCGCTATCCAAAGTGCTCCAAAGATGAGGGCGAGGATCGCCAAAGAGGGCACTACAACTGCGTAGCCAATCATCAAGAACTGCAGCAGTGAGCCGAGAATCCACCCGGCTTTCTTCTTGAGCAAGCCAGGGGTGAGAAGGAAAAGGATGGCGATGATTGCTCCTGCTACCAGGGTTGTTGGCTCGTGTTCTTTAGCAATGAGCATCGCAAAGCACATGATGAAGAATTCCATTACCAATACGGCTGAACCAAGCACACGCATTATGAATCTTCCTTTGCATATCGCTTGCGCACAATCGTACGAGCTTCGCCCACGGTCACAACAGACCCTGTAATCAGGATTCCTAAAGTTTCTTCACTTAACGGACGAACTGAATCTTTAATCGCTTTTTCAATTGCGGATTCCAAATCATCGGCAGTAAATGTTCGCTCTGCACCAAAAATCCGTAGCGCCAAAGTTTCTACTTGGGCGACTGTCATAGAGCGAGCGGAAGAATTCTTTGTGACAATTATTGAATCCATAACCTTCTCGAGCTCAACAAGTGCTCCTTCAACATCTTTATCTGCCATCGCAGCGAAAATTCCAATAACTTCATCGAAGGTAAATTCATTTTGAATCGTCTCATTTAGTGCCTTTGCACAGTGTGGATTGTGTGCCGCATCAATAATGATTGTTGGATCACGATGGAGCACTTCACATCTACCTGGAGAGCGAACATTTGCGAATCCGGCAATGACTGCTTCGTAATCTAGCTCTTGTTCTCCAAAGAATGCCTCGACCGCCACGAGGGCAGCGGCGGCATTTGAGGCTTGATGCTTTCCGTGAAGTGGGAGGAAGATTTCTTCATAAGTATCCTTTGGGGTACGAATGGTGAGTAACTGTCCCCCAACGGCTAGCGCCCGTGATTCGATCGAGTACTCGACACCTTCGCGAGCGATATCTGCACCAACTTCAGCTGCCTTCTTCAGTAGCTCCACTGCCGCCTCTGGCTTCTGCTGGGCTAGAACTATAAAACCGCCTTCTTTAATGATTCCCGCTTTGGTTTTAGCGATTTCACTAATTGTTGAGCCTAAGTATTCTGTGTGATCCAAATCGATTGGCATGATGACTGAAACATCTGCGTCAACAACATTTGTAGCATCCCACTCGCCACCCATGCCAACTTCAATGATGCCTACATCGATTGGGTGCTCTGCAAATGCCGCGAATGCAAGTGCGGTGATGGCTTCGAAGAACGAAATCGGTGTATCAAACTTGGTATCCATGAAATCTAAATACGCTGCAATATCGTTATAAGAAAATATCAGTGCTTTGGGATCAATAGATTGACCATTAATAGAAATTCGCTCAAGGTATGACTCAAGGTGTGGTGATGTGAATCGACCCGTACGAAGACCCATTTCAAAGAGAAGTGAATCAATCATTCGTGATGTAGTCGTCTTACCGTTAGTTCCACCAATATGAATTGTTGGATACGTTAATTGAGGTGAGCCAAGTAAATCGACAAGTGCTGAGATTCTTTCCAGTGATGGAGCAATGCGCGTTTCTGGCCAGCGCTTAAGGAGCGCTTCTTCGATTGCGTCAATGCGCTCTTGATCGTCAGGTGTAATTGCAGTCATCTACTTGAGCGCAGCCAACTGCGCAGTGATGCGTTCGATATCGGCTGACATCGCTGCCTGACGTTCGCGGATTTCAACAACAACGCTCTCGGGCGCTTTCGCCATAAACCCTGCATTGTTTAATTTTACTTCTGCAGTTGCTAAATCCTTCTTTGCTGTAGCTAAGTCTTTTTCAAGTCGAGTGCGCTCAGCAACAACATCGACAGCGCCAGATAAATCTAGTTCGCACTTAATCACACCGATTTCAACCGATGCGCTAGGAGTGAAGTCACCGAGGTCTAACTTCAGCAAGAAAGCCATTGCAGATGAGTACTGCGCAACGTCAGCCGGTGCAATAAATCTTCCGGGAATTCTCTGGCTTGGCTTTACTCCTTGATCATTTCGGAAGCGACGTACCTCTGTAATTACACGTTGCAGTTGTGTAATTAATTCCTCAGATGATTTATCAATGTGAGTTGCATCAGCTACTGGCCACGCAGAAGTCATCAGAGTTTCTCCACCAGTAAATGTGGTCCAAAGTTCTTCTGTGATAAATGGCATGACTGGATGCAATAAGCGGAAGAGCTGATCGAGCACGTGTCCCAAAACGCGCTGCGTTGCCTTGGCGTCTCCAGATGAGAATGTCTCTTTTGAAAGCTCGAGGTACCAGTCGCAGAGATCGTCCCAAGCAAAGTGGTAAATAACTTCGCTAGCTCGTGCGAACTCGTAGTTAGAAAGCAGATCGCTGTATTCGGCAGTTGTCTCTGACAAACGAGAGAGTATCCACTTATCGATTGCGGTTAGAGATGCAACTGGTGGAAGGTCGCCTTCAACTGTTGCGCCATTCATCATGGCAAAGCGAGTTGCATTCCAGAGTTTGGTCGCAAAGTTACGAGAACCTGCAATCCAATCTTCTGCCAGCGCTTGATCCTTTCCAGGATTTGAACCGCGAGCGAGTGTGAAGCGAAGCGCGTCAGCACCGTACTTATCGATGAATTCAAGTGGATCAACTACGTTGCCCTTGGACTTAGACATTTTCTTTCCGAATTGGTCGCGCACCAGGCCATGCAAGACGATTGTTCCAAATGGAGGAACGCCATCCATTGCAAATAAACCAAAGAGCATCATGCGAGCTACCCAGAAAAACAAGATGTCATAACCTGTAACTAACACGCTTGTTGGATAGAACTTCTTGAGATCCGCAGTTTGATTAGGCCAACCGAGAGTTGAGAAAGGCCATAGCGCAGAAGAGAACCAAGTATCTAAAACATCTGGATCTTGTTCGTAACCTGCAGGCGCAGTTTCTCCCGGACCTACGACGATTACTTCACCATTTGGTCCGTACCAAACAGGGATGCGATGTCCCCACCACAACTGACGTGAAATGCACCAGTCATGCATGTTGTCGACCCATTCGAAGTAACGTGGAGCAAGTTCTTCAGGTTCAATTTTTACGCGGCCATCACGAACTGCATCCCCCGCTGCTTTAGCAAGTGGTGCAACTTTTACAAACCACTGCTTTGAAAGACGTGGCTCAACTGTTGTATCGCAACGCGAGCAATGACCAACCGCGTGCATGTATGGGCGCTTTTCAGCAACGATGCGACCTAATTCTCGTAGCTTTGCGACAACAGCTACGCGCGCATCAAAGCGATCCATTCCATCAAACTCAGTATTTGTGCCATCCATAACGCCGTGTTCATTCATGATTACTACGAATGGAACGTTATGGCGCACGGCCATCTCAAAGTCGTTTGGATCGTGAGCTGCAGTTACTTTTACCGCACCTGTTCCGAAGTCAGGATCTACAAGCTCATCAGCGATGATTGGAATCATTCGATTTACCAAAGGCAAGAGAACTTCTGTGCCTACTAGGTGCTTGTAACGCGGATCGTCAGGGTGAACTGCAACCGCACCATCGCCCATCATGGTTTCAGCTCGAGTTGTCGCAACAACAATGCTCTGTTCGCCATCGCCGTAGCGAACTGAAACGAATTCGCCTTCATCATCCTGGTGTTCAACTTCAATATCTGAAAGCGCTGTAAGACAACGAGGGCACCAGTTAATGATGCGCTCTGCACGATAAATTAAATCTGCATCAAATAGCTTCTTGAAAATAGTAAGGACAGCTTGAGAAAGGTTCTCATCCATTGTGAAAGCTTCGCGGCTCCAGTCGACTGAATCACCAAGGCGCTCCATCTGTCCAAGAATTTGTCCGCCTGATTCGGCCTTCCATTCCCAAACCTTCTTTACAAAATTTTCTCTACCTAAGTCATGTCGCGAAAGACCTTGTGTAGCTAATTGTTTTTCAACAACGTTCTGCGTCGCGATACCCGCGTGATCCATTCCGGGTAACCAGAGAGCTTCATAACCTTGCATGCGCTTCATGCGAGTCAAGCAATCTTGAAGTGTTTGATCAAGTGCATGCCCGATATGGAGATTGCCAGTTACATTTGGAGGAGGAATAACAATCGTGAATGGTTCTTTAGAGGACGTTGCGTCAGCTGTGAAATATCCAGACTCAACCCAGTGCGAATAGAGCCGTGGCTCTATGTCGGCAGGTATAAAGGATGGAGCGAGTTCGCGCTTCGTCATGAACGCATTCTAGCGGGCTTGATTAAGCGCTTTTCTCCTCAGACGCCTTTTCGCGACGAGATGCGCGCTTTGGAATATCGCCTGTTCGCTCAACCAATGTAGCTGGTGCATTCGATTGGATGCACTCCTTCTCGATAATGACCTTCGCGATATCAGATCGACTAGGTACTTCATACATCACACCAAGAAGTACTGATTCCATAATTGCGCGCAGTCCGCGAGCACCTGTGCCGCGTGTGAGAGCAAGCTCTGCTACGGCATCAAGTGCTTCGGCGGAAAACTCAAGATCCACATCGTCAAGATTAAAAAGCTTCTGATACTGCTTCACAAGAGCATTTTTAGGCTCTGTGAGGATCTGCATAAGAGCAGGCTTATCTAGGTTTTCAACGCTAGTGATTACCGGCAGGCGTCCAATGAATTCTGGAATCATTCCAAACTTCAATAAATCTTCTGGCATAACGTCAGCAAAGATATCTTTTCTATTTTTCTGTTCTGCGCTAACAAGGTCAGCATTAAAACCGACTCCGGCAGATCCGCTGCGAGCTTCGATGATTTTATCTAGACCAGCGAATGCGCCACCAACAATAAATAAAACGTTAGTTGTATCAATTTGAATAAATTCTTGATGAGGATGCTTACGTCCGCCTTGTGGTGGAACAGATGCAACCGTTCCTTCAAGAATCTTCAAGAGCGCTTGCTGAACGCCTTCACCTGATACATCGCGAGTGATTGATGGGTTCTCAGCCTTACGTGCAACTTTATCGATTTCATCAATATAAATGATTCCGGTTTCAGCTTTCTTTACATCGTAATCTGCGGCTTGAAGCAACTTAAGCAAAATGTTTTCAACATCTTCTCCGACATAACCTGCTTCAGTAAGCGCAGTTGCATCTGCAATTGCAAATGGAACGTTGAGCATGCGGGCAAGTGTTTGGGCCATTAAAGTCTTACCGCAACCCGTTGGGCCAAGAAGCAAAATATTTGACTTCGCTAATTCGATTCCATCTTCTCCACGAGATTCGCCAGATTGAACTCGCTTGTAGTGGTTATAGACGGCCACTGAAAGAGATTTCTTAGCGCGGTCTTGTCCGATTACATATTGATCGAGGAATTCAAAAATAGTTTGTGGCTTTGGGAGTTCTGAGAGACCAAGTGAATTTTGCTCGGAGAGCTCTTCGACAATGATTTCATTGCAGAGATCAATGCACTCGTCGCAGATATAAACTCCTGGACCTGCAATGAGCTTCTTTACTTGCTTCTGAGTTTTGCCGCAGAAGGAGCACTTCAAAAGGTCGTTAGCTTCGCCAATTCGTGTGGACATGGAGTAAATATAGTTTTAAGAGCGCCTTTATGTGGCTTGATTTAAGCCTGACCTTGTTCGCCAATAGATGAACTTGCGGCAGGTCCGCGACGTGGATCGCGCATCTCTTTCACACCTGGAACTAGTAAGACTAAATAACAAATAAGAATATGGATGACAATGGCCGAAAGTAAGAAGGTGCGCTCCCCCATCAAGACAACAGCAGGACCTACCAGGGCCATACCAATAGGCATCAATCCACCAGAACCAACCATGTCAATGCTAAATACGCGACCCTGCATATCTTGTGGAACTTCCCGTTGAACTGCAGTAATCCAATACGCTTCCCACCCGCCGATTGAAAGTCCTGCGATGAAATAACCAATCACAACGATTGGTTCGTTAATCGGAAATGCGAGAACAAGGGGCGCCATTGCAAAAACACCCCAGAGTGAAATTGCAACCAGCCCTGGCTTCTTAGTTTTAAATTTAATTGCAGCGATAGCGCTAAGCGCACCACCGAGACTAAAAGCTGCAGCAGATAGTGCAAAAACGGTATCTGTACCGAACTCACGTCGGCTAATGATGGGCAAGAGAACTGTCTCTGCCGCAACAATAATCATTAACTGAAAAGATGCCATCGCAATAGATGCGGCAATCCATTTGATTTCCCAGACGAGTTTGAAACCTTCTTTTAATTCAAAGAGAAAGGTTGGCTTATCTTCCAGAATTTCCTGCCGAGGAGGTTCATGGATTGTAAAGATGAGCGAAGTTGCAAGAAGGAATGAGACGCCAATGATTCCGAAGGTCCAGTCTGCGCCAATGCTAACGATGGCGAGACCGCCAAGTCCTGGTCCGACAATATTTCCAACTTTTCCAATAATTCCCTTTGCGACATTGCCTGCTGGCAGTAGGTGATCTGGCAACAAGCTAGGAACAATTGCAGATCCCGCTGGTGCGCCAAATGAATCACCAAGTCCCATGAGAAATACCAATAATCCAATTGCCCAAAGTGGTAACTCGTGTGCTGATACAAAAAGAAGAGCTAAACAGATTACGGCGCGGAAAGAATCTGCTCCGATCATGATCCATTTACGCGGCAAGCGATCTGCCCAAACTCCTCCGACCAACATGAAGAGCGTTCCGGCGGCTACACGTGCAGCGAGAATTAAGCCAAGCGCAGAAGCATCTCCACCGTTATCGAGAACTGTGACTGCTAGTGCAATCGGAAATGCAGATGCACCGAGAACAAAGATGAGACCAGAGACGAAGAAATTGCGATAACCCTTATAGGAAAAGAGAGAGCCGGGTGCGAAGTATTTCTCTAGCATCACACCCGGCCCTTTCTTTAAATAATTAATTACGCAGAAGGCTTGGCCTTTCTTGAAGCCATTACCTTATCTATAATTCCGTATTCGACAGCCTCAACTGCGGTAAGAATCTTGTCGCGTTCGATATCTTTTTCAATCTCTTCAACTGTTTTGTTGGAATGTTTAGCCAACATTGTTTCAAGAAGTCCGCGCATACGCATGATTTCACGTGCTTGGATTTCGATATCTGATGCCTGTCCTCCACCCTCGGATGATGGCTGATGAATAAGAATGCGTGAATGCTCGAGGCCGTAACGCTTTCCCTTTGTTCCACCGGCAAGAATGATTGCAGCAGCTGATGCAGCTTGTCCCAAACAAATTGTTTGAATATCAGGGCGAACAAATTGCATCGTGTCATAAATTGCTGTCAGGGCAGTAAATGAGCCACCTGGAGAGTTAATGTAGATCGAGATATCACGATCAGGATCCATTGACTCGAGTGTGAGCAACTGTGCCATTACATCGTTTGCAACTGTGTCATCGATTGCCTGACCCAAGAAGATGATGCGCTCTTCGAATAACTTTGTGTAAGGATCGAGGCGCTTAAAACCATAAGCGGTCTTCTCTTCAATCGTTGGAAGAACATAACGGTTGGTAATCTCCTGAATATGCTTCATTACTTCTTACCTCCCGTTACTTGTCCATCTTTTGTTGCAATGTGATCGATAAATCCATAAGCGAGTGCATCCTTAGCGTTGAACCAGTTATCGCGATCTGAATCAGCAATAATCTTTTCAAGCGGCTGACCTGTGTGTTTTGCATTGAGCTCTGACATTGTCTGCTTTGTAATTGCCATCTGCTCTGCCTGTATACGAATATCTGTTGCAGTTCCACCGATTCCACCAAGAGGTTGGTGCATCAAGATGCGCGCATGAGGAGTTGCGTAACGCTTGCCTGGTGCTCCTGCTGTAAGCAAGAACTGACCCATTGATGCAGCCATTCCCATT
>CAFBLZ010000036.1_pt1 | contig 10842 bp, 8 predicted proteins | sample 7268341 | NCBI WGS metagenome assembly CAFBLZ01 (sample SAMEA6814048, study PRJEB35770) | freshwater metagenome | biome: Freshwater; feature: Freshwater reservoir; material: water | place: Czech Republic | collected 2017-05-23 | depth 30m m
ACATAACGAGATAGATCGCAGTAAAAGGCAGCAGAATTGTTGGACCAAAGGCAACCGAGCCCTTGATGCCCTTTCGAGCCAACGTTGAAATCACTAGCGTCAAAGACGCGCAAGCGAGGAAGAGCGAGAAATATTGGCGGGATATTAAGACCGCGCTCTGTGTCAGTAAAAGCACTACAACTAACTTGAAATCTCCCATACCTAGATTAATCAAGATAGATAAGGCCAGAGCTATCACCGTATATAGCAAGATCATTAGTATCGAGAGAGAGTGCGAATCAGAGATCAAAACTGCACCTAGGGCTAAATTTGAGCGATTTGAAATCTTCTGAGAGTGAATGTCGACGACGGAAATATATAGAGTGAGAAGCAATAGAAGAAACTTGATCATCTCGAGAATGTATCGTCATCTCGCACATAAAAAACTTACCTGTGGATTAACGATGAGCTTTCTGCAATATAGGTCGCAAATGTTTCGCAAGCGAAATCTCATCAAGATCGGCCTGAAGAGCTAGGCCAAGTTGATGTATTCCCTGATATAGCAAAAGTTCCAAACCATTAATCACGACTCCTCCGGCATCCGACCACCTAGAAGCCAGCACTGTGGGCCAGGGCTTATAGATCACGTCGAATAGAAGTGATGCATTGCCTACGGGCACAGACTCTGCAAGCAGATCTGCAGCCCCCGCTGGCGTGGTATTAATGACTAAATCAAAATCAACGAAGGCAGGTGAATCATCCCATCGTAGATATTCGAAGCCGGAACGTGAAACCGAGTTTTCAAGAACTTCCCGCCTTGTACTGCTTCGACCCAAAACAACGATCTCATCACTCAAGCCATCTAAAGCTCCCACAACTGCCCGCGCGGTACCACCTGCACCTAAGATCAACACCTTCGAAAACTTTTCATATCCTTGATTCTTTAGAGCTGAAACTAATCCGGAACCATCCGTACTTGTAAGGTGCCAGATATCGTCACGACGATAGAGAGTATTTGCCGATTGAATGCGACTAGCTACTGCGTCTTTTTCTACCGGTAGCGTAAGCGCTTCCTCCTTTAAAGGCATAGTAATTGAGAAGTAATTGAATTCCGTCTGATGGAGAGTGAAGAAATCATTTAGAGTTCCAAGAGGAACTTCGTTCCGCTGGTAATCGCCTTCAATCCCAAGAAATTGCAAGGCACTTCGATGCAGCAAAGGTGAGAGCGAATGCTCGATTGGCGAACCGATCACAGCGCCGCGAATTAACTCACTCATCTCTTGCCCCCAAATTTTCCAGCTCTTAAATTCTTTTTGTAGAGAATTTTCCAATTATTGAACTCATCTAAAGAATCAGTGAAACGAGTATCACGTGGTGCAACTGTTATGAAGTAGAGCCACTTCCCCGTTGCGGGGTGAGTTGCAGCATACATCGCATCTGAACCCGGATTATTGATTGGCCCAGGAGGCAATCCATATCTTTGATATGTATTAAATGGTGAATTTAGAAGAGTGGACTTTGTACTTAAAAAGACCGAACCTCGGGTCCCTTTTATATAGTGAATTGTTGAATCAAATTGCAATCTCATTCCACTAGCTAATCTATTTCGAATAACACGTGAGATTTTAGAGAAATCCTTAGTGTCTCCTTCGGCTTGTATCAAGGAGGCGATCGTCAGTAATTGCTGCGAATTGAATTTCCCTTGTCCTTGCGATAACCCAGCAATTCCCAACTCCTTGATGCCCCGAGAAATCATCATCTGAAGAATCTTGGATACTGATGTACCTGAATCAAAACTATATTGCGCTGGGAAAAGTAGACCTTCCAGGGAGGAAAATGTCTTAGGTCGTTCCATATTCTTGAACGCCTCTGAAATTTCCTTCTTTGAATATCCGATTAGAGAAAGTTTAGAGGCCACTTCCGAATTCCAAGCACCTTCGTTAATCGCTAGAAGATTCCCAATTCTCTTAGGATCTAAAAGCTGAAGAAGTGCATCGGTGGCACAAATTTCCATATCAATCTTATGAAGACCGGGAGCGATACGGCCAGAACGAGAGTCACCCACTGCGACTCTAAAGAACGACTCGAAAGAGGCAGTGACTCCTTTATCTGCGAGTTCGCGGGCGATTTCAGAACCAGTTTCACCGGTCCTTACATCTATTTCAGCAATCTGACCAGATGTGCTTCCACAGGCGAAATTGGGGGCTGCGGAAATACCTGGTTTTAGAAGGTGAATCGTTCCGATTATTGAAATCGCAACCATTACACCAGCTATTCCGCGAAGATTGTCGCGACTAATCATTTCTCGCAAGTCCGCTCTCGAGAATAGTTACTGCAGCCATCGAATCAATTAGCAGTCGAGAATCCTTTGCTGACTTTCCCGCTTCATGGAGACGACGTTGAGCATCTACTGTACTCAACCGTTCATCAACAAAAAATATCTTGCTTTCAGTAAGCGACTTTATTGATTCAGCGAAAGCGCGAACTTTTGCGACCGCTTCACCATCTACTCCAGAAAGTTGCTTGGGCATACCAATATAAATTGCAATTGGCAGATACTCACCTAGTAATTCGGAGATATAAATCTTCAATTTAGGATGACGTGAATCCAGGAAGGGCAAAGGCGTTGCCAATATTCCATCAGGATCGCAGATAGCTACACCAATACGCGTATCACCATAGTCAAAGGCGATTCTGCGACCGCGTTCCACCTTACTTACCTGCGAGCTTTGCCGCGATTGCTTCTAAAGCCTGATGCGCTTTGCCAGAGTCCGTACCGCCGCCTTGCGCAAAGTCGTCTTTGCCACCACCGCCACCGCCAAGAACTGTGGAACCGATCTTTACGAGTTCGCCCGCTTTGACTCCCGCAATACGCGCCGCATCTGATGCCGTGGCGACAAGAACCGGACGACCACCGGATGAACTAATAAGCGCAATCACGGAATTACTAGAACGGCTACGCAATTCAAGTGCAATTTTACGTAAATCATCCCCGGAGACACCATCAGGAAGAATCGCACCAACGAAGTTAAATTCACCGACCGAAACTGAAGTTGATGCCAGCTGATCAACACTTGCTAGTGCTTGCGAAGATCGAAGTGCTACTAGTTCCTTCTCAATTTCTTTAATCTTTTCGAGCAGACCTTGAATTCGTTCGGGCAACTCTTCTACTCGAGCGCCCTTAATCAAATCTGTAAGTGAGTTGAGCAGCATATGTTCGCGAACCAAGAAACTGTAGGCATCCGCGCCTACAAGTGCTTCAACGCGTCTAACACCAGCACCGATTGACGACTCTCCTATCAACTTGATGATACCGAGTTCGCCAGATCTGGATACGTGCGTACCGCCACATAATTCACGAGCCCAATCACCTACGCTGACCACGCGTACTTCATCTCCGTATTTTTCACCGAAGAGCGCCATCGCGCCAATCTTCTTCGCAGCATCTTGCGTCATTACCTCTGCGGTGACAGCTAAATTATCAAGAAGTAACGCATTAACGCGCCCTTCAACCTCATTGAGAATCCCAGCTGAGACAGCACCGGTTGATGGAAAATCGAAACGGAAACGACCGGGTGAATTCTCAGAACCTGCCTGCGTAGCTGTTTCACCTAAAATTTCACGGAATGCCTTGTGCACCATGTGAGTTGCCGTGTGTGCTCGTGAAATTGCATTACGTCGCTCGACATCGATTACAGCATTGGCCGAAGCCCCAACACTGATCTCTCCGCTAAGAACGCGACCGCGATGCACAGATAAGCCCTTTACTGGCGATTGAACATCTTGAATATCTACTACCGCACCATTAGCAAGAGTTATTCGCCCACCATCGGCAAGCTGTCCGCCTCCCTCTGCATAAAATGGAGTTGTGTCGAGAATAACTTCTACGTCGTCACCTTCGCTGGCACTTGAAACGCTTATGCCATCAACCAGAATTCCATTAACTTTGGAATCTGTATCAATATGGTTATATCCGACGAAGTTCGTGATGCCCTTCGAATCCGCAATCTTGCGATATTCCGTTAAATCTGTGTGACCACTCTTCTTAGCTTTTGCATCAGCCTTCGCACGATCGCGTTGTTCCTTCATTAGTCGGCGGAAGCCCTCTTCATCGACTTCTAGACCCTCCTCACGAGCCATTTCTAGCGTGAGATCAAAAGGGAAACCGTAGGTGTCATGAAGTTTGAATACTTCATCCCCAGGAACGATAGTTTTCTTATCAGCCTTGAGAGCTACGGTAGCCAGATCGAAAATCTGAGTACCACTCTTGAGTGTTTGCAGAAAAGATTCTTCTTCCGAAGTCGCAACTGAAAGAATTCGCTTCGAATCTGTTACGAGCTCGGGATATTGAGGACCCATTGCTCCGATAGCTGCAAGAGTTAGTTCAGACATCACCAAATCATTTGTGCCAAGAAGACGCATATTGCGAATGGTGCGTCGCATCATGCGACGTAGAACGTATCCTCGTCCTTCGTTTCCAGGCGTTACGCCATCACCGATAAGCATTGCTGCCGTACGTGCGTGATCGGCGATTACGCGAAGTGAAACATCGGACTTCTCAGCAGAGCCGTATTTAACACCAGAGAGATCCATCGCCTTAGAGAGAATCTGCATTGTTGTATCAATCTCATAAATATTCTCAACGCCTTGCAAGAGTGCTGCTGTGCGCTCCAAACCGAGTCCAGTGTCGATGCTCTTTGCTGGAAGTTCTCCAAGAATTAGATAGCCATCCTTGCCTCCACCAGCTCCTCGTTCGTTCTGCATGAAAACAAGATTCCAAATTTCCAGATAGCGGTTCTCGTCCGCAATCGGTCCGCCTTCGGCGCCATAAGAGGGGCCGCGATCGTAATAAATCTCAGAACATGGCCCGCACGGACCAGGGACGCCCATCGACCAAAAATTATCGGCCATATCGCGACGCTGAATCCGTGACTTCGGGATTCCAATTTTCTTATGCCAAATTTCCTCAGCTTCATCATCGTCTAAATAAACAGTTACCCACAACTTTTCTTCGGGAAATCCGTAACCACCATCTGCAACCGGCTTAGTTAGAAGTTCCCATGCAAGTGCAATTGCACCTTCCTTAAAATAATTGCCAAATGAGAAATTTCCACACATCTGAAAAAAAGATGCGTGACGAGTTGTTTTTCCCACCTCATCAATATCCAAGGTTCGAACACATTTCTGAACAGAGGTTGCGCGCTCGTAAGGAGCCTTAACTTCACCAAGAAAGTATGGCTTGAAAGGAACCATTCCCGCATTTACGAGGAGAAGATTGGGATCGTCAGCAATGAGTGAGGCAGATGGAACAACTGTGTGATTGAGGCCGAGAGAGTTACCCGACTCAAAGAAACTGAGCCAGCGAGAGCGGATTTCTGCAGATTGCACGGTGCGGGCTACTCAGCTTTCTTTTTGGATTTACGTCCCTTGCTGATCTGAGCTGCACTCAGAAGCGCACCAGCCACTTTGACTGCAGGACCATTCTTCTCCATAAAACCAGTAGTCGCGTCAGTCACTTTGGTTGTGACTTCCTCTACATTCTTGGTGATACGAGCAAAACTTTCGAGCGGGCTATTGATAAGTTCGAGGGTGCGGGTCGATTCTTCAAGGAGCGGCGCTGTATCTTCAGTAAGGATTTTGATACTTGCGGAGGCCTCATCGACAAGTTTTCCGACGCGAATAACTACATAAGCAATTGCGATAGCGATAACAAATAGCGATACCGACGCAATAATTGTTGCTACTCCACCTGGACCCATGTCTCTACCTTACCGTTTCCTACTCTTTAGCCTGTGCTTTTGAATCTTCTTTAACTGGGACCCAATCGATTCCAGCCTCCTTACGTTGTGCAGGAGTGATTGGAGTCGGAGCGCCAGTTAGTGGATCTCCACCGCTTGCTGTCTTTGGGAAGGCAATTACTTCACGAATAGAATCAGAGTTAGTCAAAAGTGCACATACACGGTCGAGCCCTAGCGCAATTCCACCATGGGGAGGTGGGCCGTAATTGAAGGCCTCAAGAAGGAAGCCGAATTTACTTTGCGCTTCTTCATCTGTAAGTCCGATAACCGAGAAAACCTCTTTTTGCATATTTCGATCATGAATACGAATGGAACCACCACCCAGCTCTGTTCCATTGAGCACGATGTCATATGCATATGCGAGAGCAGATGCAGGGTCGCTCTTAAAAGATTGTGCAAACTCTGGCTTTGGCCCAGTAAATGGATGATGTACTGCGGTCCAGCCGCCGTCATCTGTAGGTTCGAACATTGGAGCATCAACTACCCAGAGAAATTCCCAAGCACCTTCAGCAATAAGATTGCAGCGCTTACCGATCTCAAGACGTGCAGCACCGAGCAATTGCTGCGATGAAGCCTTCTCTCCGGCTGCAAAGAAAATTGCATCACCGTTCTTTGCGCCTACAAGTGCTGCAATGCCCGCGGCTTCTTCTTCTGAAATATTCTTTGATACGGGCCCGCCTAACGTTCCATCTTCATTTACGAGAATGTAGGCAATGCCCTTGGCTCCACGAGCTTTCGCCCAATCTTGCCAAGCATCAAGTTCGCGACGAGGCGTTGCTGCTCCCCCTGGCATAACGACTGCACCAACATACGGTGCTTGGAAAACACGGAATGGTGTCGACTTAAAATAATCCGTAACTTCCACGAGTTCATAACCAAAACGCACATCAGGCTTATCAGAACCGTATCTATCCATTGCATCCGCATATGTCATATGCGCAATCGGAGTTGGAATGTCATAGCCAACAGATTCTTTCCAAACTTTAACGAGAATCTTTTCAGCCACCGCCAAAATATCGGCTTGGTCGATGAAAGACATCTCAATATCAAGTTGGGTAAATTCAGGCTGACGATCTGCGCGGAAATCCTCATCTCTGAAACAACGAGCTATCTGGTAGTAACGCTCCATTCCTGCAACCATCAACAATTGCTTGAACAACTGCGGAGACTGTGGCAGCGCATACCAGCTACCTGGTTGCAATCTGACAGGTACCAAAAAGTCACGCGCACCTTCGGGGGTTGAACGCGTTAAATAAGGTGTCTCAATTTCATGAAAATCTAATTCTTCCATCACGCGTCTAATCGCAGAGGTAACCCTTGAACGCAATCTCAAATTCGCTGATGGGCGTTCGCGACGAAGATCGAGATAGCGATATCTCAATCTAACCTCTTCGCTAATTTCAGCCTCTGAACCGGTATCAATTGGAAAGGGAAGCGGAGCCGATTCGCTTAGAACGATTACCTCAGTAGCAACAACTTCAACTTCACCTGTCGGAATATTTGAATTTTCATTTCCGGCTGGACGCTTACGAACAGCGCCTTTAATCTGCAAGCACCACTCTGCACGTAAGAAACCGGCAATTGTCTCGTCACTAATAACAACCTGAACCGAACCGGTTCCGTCGCGCAGATCGATAAAGGCCACTCCCCCGTGATCTCGACGGCGTGAAACCCATCCCGCTAAAGAGAGAGTTGTTCCTTCGTCGCTGGCACGGAGCGCGCCTGCATCATGGGTACGTAACATTGAAATATCGCCTTTTCACATCTGTAGTGGGTATCGAAGAATTACAGTTCTAATACCTTATTCAATTCGCTCATCTTAACGGAAATAGAAGTGCCGTCGCTCATTCGTTTGAGTTCAACTGAGCCACTTTCTCGCTCTGTCTCACCGATTACCGCGACAAAGCGAGCACCGCTTTTATCTGCGCCCTTCATGGCGCCCTTAAGGGAACGCTCGCCAAAAGCTACCTCAGCCGAAAAGCCTTGTTTGCGAGCACTGGCTGCAAAGGTCAGTGCAAAAGATTTCATCTCATCACCGAGTGGGATGATGAAAAGATCTGATGAAAATTCTTGAATAGGAAGAGTATTTTCTGCGATAGCAGCAAGTAGAGCGCGATCGATGCCTAATCCAAATCCGATTCCAGATAATGGCTGACCGCCAAGAACCTCCATCAAGCCGTCATAGCGTCCGCCACCGCCGATGCCACTCTGAGCGCCAAGATCAGAATGAACAAATTCAAAAGTTGTACCTGTGTAGTAATCGAGACCACGAACCATTCGCTTGTTCACCACATACGAGATGTTGAGGTCATCGAGATAGCCCGTGACTTTTGAGAAATGATCTAGCGAGTAATCAGAGAGATAGTCCATTAGCAATGGAGCGCCTTGCATCGCATCAATTATCTCAGGACGTTTATCATCGAATAAGCGCAAGGGATTAATCTCTGAACGAGCTTTAGTCGCATCATCAAGATTTAAACCACCAATAAATTTCATAAGGTCCACGCGATGCGCGGCTCTAGATGCAGCATCTCCGAGGGACGTTATCTCTAGCCGGTATCTTTTTAGCCCTAAATTCTTAAAACCTTGGTTAGCTATCGCGATGACTTCTGCATCTAACGCTGGGTCATCAACTCCAATCGCTTCAATTCCAACCTGATAGAACTGACGATAGCGACCCGCTTGCGGACGTTCTGCTCGAAAAAACTGACCGGCATACCAAACTTTTACCGGGAGCTGTCCGCGATCAAGATTTCCTTCGATAACCGCGCGCATGACGCCAGCCGTACCTTCTGGTCTCAAAGTAATCGAACGGCCACCCCGATCTTCAAATGTGTACATTTCTTTACTTACAACATCCGTTGTTTCACCAACGCCTCGATTAAACAAAGTTGTATCTTCGAAGACCGGGAGCTCCATCAGTTGGTACCCAGCGCTCTTGGCAGGTGAAATCAGCTGCTCTCGAACCCACTCAAAACTTCTAGATTCAGGAGGCAGGTACTCACGCACACCCTTTGGGGCGGCGATTTTCTCTAACTTCACTAGCTTCTCAGACATTGCAAACAACCCTTCATTAACCTAATTCTTTCAGATAAGGGTTGTTTTTTCTCTCATATTTAATGGTTGTCTCACCGTAATGTCCTGGAAGTACGTGAATATCATCATTTAACGTCAAAACTTTCTTGGCAAGAGTATTTCTCATCTCCTGTGCGCTGCCGGTCGGAAGATCTGTGCGACCAATCGAACCCGCAAATAAAACATCTCCACTGATCAGATATTCATCATTTATTAAGAACATCAAAGAACCTTTGGTGTGCCCGGGTGAATGAATTGCCTTAATCGAAAGACCAACGAAATCCAAGACACTTCCATCTTTCAATAATTCAACTTGGAGTGGCTCGTCAAACTTCACCTTACTTAATCGTGCGACAAAATCCGCACCGATTATTGGCGTTGGATCGGCTATAAATCTACGGTCTTCCGGATGAATATATGCTGGAATTCCATATCCATCCGCGAGTGGCTTAACTGAAAAAGTATGATCGAGATGTCCATGGGTTAGCAATGTGGCAACAGGTTTAAGTCCTTCTTCTTCGATGACCATCTCAACTTCTGCGCTAATGTCTGGCATCCCCGGATCGACAATGATGCACTCAGCTCCTTTGCCGGTTGCAATAATCCAACAATTGGTATCAAAGAGAGATGCGACCACCGAGCGTATAAGCATGAATTCACCCCTATGAGGCCTCAATTTAGGCTCGCGATTTACGAGCACACCAGGGACAGGGTACCTTTTACTCATTACAACCGCTGATAACGGACAGGGCTAGTCGCCCCAACGCGCTGACAAAGGAGTCTGACATGACCGAAACACATAACCCGACAGAAATTGCTGCAAAAGCTCACGTAAGTGCAGCATCCGCGCTGATCGGAGATCCCGCACAATTCGGTCGAGTGGCAGAAGACGGAACAGTCTTTGTTCGTACTCCAGATGGCGAAAAAGCAGTAGGTTCTTATCCAGGCAAAAGCGCTGATGAAGCGCTCTCGTACTTTGTTCGTAAATTTGAAGCGCTCGCATCTGAAGTTGCATTGACAGCCGCACGGATCACAAGTGGCGCCATGGTTCCACAAGATGCATATGAAGCAGTTAAGAAATTGCGTACTCAGGTATCCGAACTCAATGGAGTAGGTAATCTGGCGGCATTAGCTGCATCAGTAGAACAGATTGAACCTCTTATTGAAGGCCATCGCGAAGCCTATGAAGCAAAGAAGGCTGCAGAGGCACAAGCTAAGGCAGCACGTCGCGAACAAATACTTGTTGAGAAAGAAAAGATAGTTGCAGAAGCTGAATCACTAGCGCTCTCCGACTCTTGGAAAGCAACCGGTGATCGCCTCAAGGTTCTTCTAGACGAATGGAAGGCTGCTCCACGTTTAGAGAAGAAGGCGGATGCAGATTTCTGGAAGCGTTTTTCTGCCTCACGAAATAAGTTTGATAAACGTCGTCGTGCGCATTTCGCGCAACTTGAAGCAGTATCTGAGAAAGTTTCAAGTGAAAAAGAAGCGATTGTTCTCGAGGCAGAAAAACTTGCAACCAGTACTGATTGGGTTGCGACAGCTCGACGATTCAAGACGCTAATGGATTTATGGAAGGCCGCAGGACGTGGCAAGAAGAGCGATGACATGAAGCAGTGGAATCGCTTTAAAGCGGCGCAAGATCAATTCTTTGCAGCAAAGAACGCAGACCTGGAAAAACGTGAGGTGAGCATGAGTGCAAACCTCATCAAGCGCGAAGAGCTGCTGCCAAAGTTCGAAGCCCTAATTCCTTTCACTGATGTAAAAGTTGCGAAAAACGCTTTCCGTGAGCTCATGAACGAGTGGGTCAAAATCGGGATTACAAATCGCGATAAGCGCGCTGCGATGGATGCTCGCCTGGCTGTAGTTGAGGAAGCACTCAAGAGTGCAGAGGCTGAAGTTTGGCGCAAGAGCGATCCTGCTGCAAAGGCTCGCGCGCAAGATGTTGTTAATCAATTGAGTGAATCAATTACAAACTATGAGAAAGTTGCAG
>CAFBLZ010000037.1_pt1 | contig 10646 bp, 9 predicted proteins | sample 7268341 | NCBI WGS metagenome assembly CAFBLZ01 (sample SAMEA6814048, study PRJEB35770) | freshwater metagenome | biome: Freshwater; feature: Freshwater reservoir; material: water | place: Czech Republic | collected 2017-05-23 | depth 30m m
CCACCACTTTGCGAATGGTCGCGGGTCTTGAAGAGCCAACAAACGGAACGATTTCACTTGGAAGCACAGATATTACTTACACCAAGCCATATCAACGTCCGATCAATACTGTCTTTCAGAACTATGCACTCTTTCCTCATTTAACAATCTTTGAAAATATCGCATTTGGTCTTCGCCGTCGCGGTATCAAAGATGTTAAAGAACAGGTGGATAAGGCGCTCGACCTTGTAGAGCTTTCTCATCTGACATCTCGTAAGCCGACTCAGCTTTCTGGTGGCCAACAGCAGCGCATTGCTCTTGCTCGCGCAATCGTGAATCGCCCTGCTCTATTACTGCTTGATGAACCTCTCGGTGCGCTAGATCTCAAGCTACGTCGCCAAATGCAGATCGAGCTAAAGTGGATTCAAAAAGAGGTCGGCCTTACTTTCGTGCATGTTACTCACGATCAAGAAGAAGCCATGACTATGGCCGACACCATCGCAGTAATGAATGAAGGAGAAATCGAGCAACTCGGTTCTCCAGCAGATCTGTATGACAATCCAAAGACGGCATTTGTTGCTAACTTCTTAGGACAGTCAAACCTAATTAAGGGAACGATTTCAGGCAATGACGGCGATAATCACGTCGTCGATTTATTCGGCCAGAAGATTGCACTGGCTAAGAACCGCTCACATGCAGTCGATAATTCAATATATGCGGGCATCCGCCCTGAAAAGTTCCGAATCTCTCGTCTGGCTACTTCAACTTCAGGAAATGTGCTCACTGGCGGAAAAGTTGAAGATGTTTCCTACATTGGAGTATCAACTCAATACCAAGTTATGATGCCATGGGGCCAAGAGCTAATGGTCTTCGAACAAAATGATGATGCAGTTGCACCATTTAGCGTTGGTGAAGATGTCAATATTTCTTGGGAGTCTGGATTTACATTTGCTCTCCGCGGAGATGAAGATGCAGAAGCAGGAACAGAAGTAAATCCGGAAGAGATCATCGAAGACGATGAGTAAGTCAGGCATCTCTAGCCCACGTACTCCCTATCTTCTTCTGCTCCCAGGGATTGCTTTTCTCTTCACCTTCTTTATCTGGCCGATTGCCAACTTGGCGCAGACATCTACTCAGACTCCAATTGCCGGGGGAGACACTGGTGAATATGAACAGACACTTCGCTTCTCGAATTATGTAGATGCTTTTCTCGAAAACAAAGAACAATTTGGTCGTTCATTTCTTTATGCAGCAATCGCGACTATCGTTGCATTAGCGATTGCATATCCATTGGCATATGCAATCGCGTTCAAAGCAGGCAAACTTAAGAATGTACTTCTTGTTCTAGTAGTTGCACCGTTCTTTACATCATTTTTGCTCCGTACGATTGCCTGGAAGCAGATTCTTGGCGAACAAGGATTTGTCGTTCCCTTCCTGCGAGATTTGCATATCATCGCGCCAAGTACGACGTTGACGTCATCTGCATTCGCAGTTGTTGCGGGAATGACCTACAACTTCTTGCCATTTATGACTTTGCCACTCTATGCATCTATCGATCGAATCGACCCACGCACCCTCGAGGCATCTGGTGATCTATATGCAAATGGGCTAACAACTTTCCGTAAAGTCACGCTTCCACTCTCAATGCCAGGCGTTGTTGCCGGAACTCTTCTGACCTTTATCCCAGCTGCAGGTGATTACGTCAATGCGGCAATTCTCGGAAGTCCGCAGACGAAAATGATTGGAAATGTCATCGAATCCCGCTTCTTTAAGATTGTTGATTACCCAACTGCTGCAGCTCTTTCATTTACATTAATGGCATCAATTCTAGTTCTTGTCACCGTTTACATACGTAAAGCCGGAACCGAGGAACTCGTATGAGAAAAGTATCTCGTTGGTTCCAACGCAACCTTATTCGCATCTATGCGGTGGTCGCCTTTACTTACCTATTGATTCCTATTGCTTACACCGTCGCTTTCTCATTTAACGATGGCGGTAAGTCAAACCTCATCTGGAAGGGCTTCACCCTGCAAAATTGGTTGAACCCTTGTGGCGCACCTGAGGTTTGTACCGCTCTGGGAAATTCCATCAAGATCGGTTTCTTAGCCACACTATTTTCAACAATTCTTGGCACGATGATTGCTTTCGCAATTGGGCGACATAAGTTTCGTGGGCGTTCAACAACAAACTTATTAATTTTCTTACCGATGGCTACCCCTGAAATCGTTCTCGGTGCATCAATGCTCTCTCTTTTCCTAACGCTGAAGATAAATCCGGGATTCTGGCCAACTGTTATTGCGCACGTAATGTTCTGTATTTCATTCGTAGTAGTCACAGTAAAGGCTCGAATTGCAAGCCTAGATCCACGCCTTGAACAAGCAGCGATGGACCTTTATGCAAATGAAGTAGAAACTTTCCGTCGAGTAACATTCCCATTAGTTGCACCAGGAATCGCAGGAGCAGCACTTTTGGCATTTAGCTTATCTTTTGATGATTTCATCATCACAAACTTCAACTCAGGAACAATGACAACATTTCCAAAGTTTGTTTATGTCTCAGCAGCGCGTGGAATCCCACCACAAGCAAATGTCATAGGTTCGGCGATGTTTATCATCGCTCTTTCTGTGGTAATTCTCGGACAGATCGTGGGACGTAAGCGCGCAGTTAAATGAAGCGCACCCTAGTAATTCTCGGCTCCACCGGCTCTATTGGGGTTCAAGCACTCGAGCTGGTTGATGCAAATCCAGAACTTTTTAGCGTAGTGGCCATTACGGCAACTGGCTCCAACGTTGATGCACTCATAAATCAGGCGAGAAAATACGGTGTAAAGACAGTTGGTGTTATTAATAACGCTAATCGAATTCGCGATGCCCTGCCAGGTGTGAATGTAATTGATGGTGCGAATGCTTCTACCGAAATCGCTGCAATGAAATGCGATGTAGTGCTAAATGCAATCACTGGCTCTATTGGCCTTGGTCCCACTCTTTCAGCGATTAAAGCTGGCAACCAAATTGCGTTAGCAAACAAAGAATCACTAGTAGCAGGTGGCGATCTTGTAATGCCATTAGCAAAACCAAATCAGATTTTGCCAGTTGATTCAGAGCACTCGGCTATCTGGCAGTGTCTTCAAGGAAATGAATCATCAGATGTTGCTCAGTTGGTACTTACGGCAAGTGGTGGTCCATTTAGGGATCGTGAAAATCTAGACGATGTCACATTGGAAGAAGCGCTGGCTCATCCAACTTGGGCAATGGGTCCAGTAGTCACCATCAACTCAGCAACCCTCATGAATAAAGGGCTTGAGATTATTGAAGCCCATCATCTCTTTGGATTGCCATATTCACAGATTGCTGCAGTAATTCACCCGCAGTCAATTGTGCACTCAATGGTTGAATATAAAGATGGATCAACTATCGCACAAGCATCTCCGCCAAATATGAAGGGGCCAATTGCACTTGCGATTAATAATCCAAATCGCATAGGTCGAGCAACCACTCCAATAGATTGGAGCAAATCTTCACAATGGAGTTTCTCACCGATAGATGAGAAGAAGTTTCCAGCCATTGCATTAGCTCGCCACTGTGGAACTATCGGGGGAGCATTACCAGCAATCTTTAATGCAGCAAACGAAGTTGTCGTAGATGCTTTCATCAAGGGTAAGTTTAAATTTGTTGAAATAATTCCAACGGTAGAGAAGATTGTGGCTGAGTTCGAAGGTAATTCCCTTCCATTGCTTAGAGATCTCGCAGATGTCACTACTATAGAAGAGGATGCAAGAAAGGCTACTTCGGCTCTTATAACAAAGGTATCTGCATAATGGAGATTTTAGGCATAATCGCATTTGTTCTGGCACTGCTAACCTCAGTGATGTTGCACGAGCTTGGACATTTCCTCACTGCTCGTAAATTCGGAATGCGTGTATCTGAATTCTTCGTTGGATTCGGGCGTCGAGTTTGGTCGATTACACGAGGTGAAACTGAGTACGGAATCAAGGCGATTCCTGCTGGCGGTTATTGCCGCATCGAAGGAATGACACCGACAGATGAAATGCCAGAAGGCGAAGAGCATCGTGCCTTTTTCCGTGCATCATCACTTCGCAAGTTAATTGTCTTAGGTGCTGGTTCTTTCGCCCACTTTGTAATTGGTTTCTTACTTATTTTCGCTATCTTCTTCGCGGTTGGATACACAACTCTCACGCCGAAGATTGCTCAGATTGCACCCAACTCTGTTGCAGAATCTGTTGGATTCGCGCCAGGTGATGAAGTTTTATCTATTAATGGTAAGAGAGTCTCTAATTGGGCCATTGATTCAAAGGCAATTGCTCAATCAAAAGGCGCTGTTCTGAACTTCGTTCTCTTACGCGATGGTCAAGAAATCACAATTAAAGCGGCACCTATTTATAATGCTGAAGCAAAGCGATACATGATTGGTTTGATCACAGCTTATGGAACAGAACGTGATGGCTTCACAAAATCTTTAACCCAATCAACAAAGGCAACTGGCACGCTAGTTAAAGAATCTGCAAAATCACTGATTCTGTTGCCAAGTAAAGTCCCACAACTTTTCCGCGAGACATTTATGAATGAAGCTCGCGATCCATCAGGACTAGTTGGAGTAGTTGGCGCCGCGCGAGTCTCGGGTCAAGCGGTCGGAAGCGATAAACTCAACAATAATGAGCGACTGGCAACTTTTATTTTTCTAATTGCTGGCCTAAATATCTTTGTTGGACTGTTCAACCTTTTGCCGATATTGCCTCTAGATGGCGGGCATATGGCGGTAGCAATAGCTGATGAGATTCGTGCGCTCTTTGCTCGGCTACGTCGAAAGCCAAGGCCTGCTCCGATAAATGTGAATGTGCTAACACCCGTAACTGGCGTTGTGGTCATTCTCTTAATAACTCTCACAGTTATTCTGGTAATTGCCGACATTATCAATCCTGTCTCGCTCAATCTTTAATTTTCGGGCAGAATACGCAACATGGTAGATCTTGGAATCCCAACAGCCCCACCTCAGACACTTCATCCTCGCCGCAAGACTAGGCAGCTCAAGGTTGGTTCTGTGGGAGTTGGTTCAGATTCACCGGTAAGCGTTCAGTCTATGTGTACGACCCTTACCGCAGATGTGAATGCAACTCTGCAACAGATCGCTGAACTCACTGCAGCTGGTTGCCAAATTGTTCGTGTAGCTGTTCCTTCACAAGATGATGCAGATGCACTTGCCCAGATTGCAAAGAAATCCCAGATTCCCGTAATTGCTGATATCCATTTCCAGCCGAAGTACATCTTTGCTGCAATTGATGCTGGTTGTGCTGCTGTGCGAGTCAACCCTGGCAATATCAAACAATTCGATGACAAGGTCAAAGAAGTTGCTAAGGCAGCAGGGGATGCAGGAATTCCAATTCGTATCGGCGTAAATGCAGGATCACTCGACCCACGACTTCTAGCTAAGTACGGAAAAGCCACACCAGAAGCTCTTGCTGAATCAGCTCTTTGGGAAGCATCACTTTTCGAAGAACACGGTTTTGGCGATATTAAAATTTCAGTAAAGCATCATGACCCGGTAACGATGGTTCAGGCATACCGCATCTTGGCCGCAAAGTGTGATTATCCATTGCACCTTGGCGTAACTGAAGCGGGTCCAATTTTTCAAGGAACAATTAAATCAGCGACAGCATTTTCAATTCTTCTTGCTGAAGGAATTGGCGACACAATCCGAGTTTCACTTTCTGCGCCACCGGTTGAGGAAATCAAAGTTGGTATGTCAATTCTTGAATCTCTCAATCTTCGCCAACGCAAGTTGGAGATTGTTTCTTGTCCTTCATGCGGTCGCGCACAGGTAGATGTTTACACATTGGCAGAGAAAGTCCAGGCTGGTTTGCAGGGAATGACAGTTCCACTTCGCGTTGCCGTAATGGGTTGTGTTGTTAATGGTCCAGGTGAAGCACGTGAAGCAGATCTCGGAGTTGCATCTGGAAACGGTAAGGGTCAGATTTTCGTAAAGGGTCAGGTCATCAAAACTGTTCCAGAAGCTCAGATTGTTGAAACTCTTATTGAGGAAGCAATGCGCCTTGCAGAGGAGATGGAAGCGGCAGGAGTTCCTTCAGGAGAACCTTCCGTCACAACTTCGTAATCGTCAGGTAGGCTCGCCTCCATGTTGCGAATGTCCACACTCTTTCTTCGTACTCTCCGCGATGACCCAGCAGATGCTGAAGTCCCTAGTCATCGCCTCTTGGTACGTGCCGGATATATCCGCCGCATTGCAGCTGGTATCTACTCCTGGCTACCACTGGGCGTAATCACACTTCGTAATATAGAAAATATCGTTCGCCAAGAGATGGATGCTGCCGGATTCCAAGAAGTCCATTTTCCAGCAATGCTTCCGCGCGATCCATATGAGCAGACTGATCGCTGGACCGCCTATGGTCCAGATTTATTTCGTCTCCAGGATCGCAAAGGTACCGACTACTTATTAGGTCCAACTCACGAAGAGATGTTTACCTTGATGGTTAAAGGCGAGTATTCCTCGTATAAAGATTTGCCGCTATCGCTCTATCAAATTCAGACAAAGTATCGCGATGAAGCGCGCCCGCGTTCAGGAATCATCCGCGGACGTGAATTTGTAATGAAAGATTCATACTCATTTGACCTTACCGATGAAGGTTTGGTTGAGTCGTATCAGAAGCATCGCGCCGCATATATAAAGACCTTTGATCGCTTAGGAATGAATTACAACATCGTCTCGGCCGTAGCTGGAGCGATGGGTGGATCTTCATCTGAAGAATTCTTAGCTCCGTGCCCAACTGGTGAAGATACATATGTGCTCTGCCCAAAGTGTGGGTACGCAGCAAATGTTGAAGCGATGACGACAAAAGTTGCCCCTGCAGATGCCTCTGAGGTCGGTGCGCTAGAAGTGTTTGATTCACCGAATACGCCAACGATTGATACTTTGGTAGAACTACTTAATGCAAAATTTGGTGGCGATTACACCGGTTCATCAACACTTAAGAACGTGATGCTAATGGCAGATAAAACTGCAATCTCTGTACTTGTGCCTGGCGATCGAGAAGTTGATCTCAAGCGACTTCAAGCCAATATGCCGGGTGTAAATGAGATTCGAGTATTTGAAGAACCAGATTTTGCAAAGTTTCCAGGATTAGTTAAGGGATATATCGGTCCGCAAGATGCAAAGAAGAACGGCATCGCTGTTTATGCAGATCCTCGTATTGCTCCAGGTACATCTTGGGTTACCGGCGCAAACGTTAAAGATAAGCATGCACGAAATGTTGTAAATGGCCGCGACTTTGACGTTGATCATTACATTGAAGCAGCACAGATTCGTGAAGGTGATTCATGTCCAAGTTGCGACACAGCTGTAGTAATTGATCGTGCCATCGAGATTGGCCATATCTTCCAGCTTGGTCGTAAGTATGCAGATGCACTTAACCTCACCGTTCTAGATCAAAATGGTAAGAGCCAAGTTGTAACAATGGGCTCTTATGGCATTGGTGTATCTCGCGCTGTTGCTGCAATCGCAGAGCAAACTCATGATGAAATCGGTCTTTCATGGCCAGTTGAAGTAGCTCCAGCTAAGGTGCATGTAGTTGTCGCAGGTAAGGATGATTCACTATTTGAGGCGGCAGAGAAGATCTCTGCCGATCTTGAAGCGCGCGGAATCTCTGTTCTACTCGATGACCGTCGAGGCACAAGTCCTGGTGTGAAGTTTAAAGATGCTGAGTTAATTGGAATTCCGATGATTGTCGTAGTTGGTAAAGCGCTCGAACAAGGCAATGTTGAAGTTCGGGTTCGCAAGAGCGGAGAGAAGTCCGAAGTGGCAGTTGCAGGTGCTGTTGAAGCAATCGCATCTACCTTGGCATCAATCAAGTAAAAAGTGTTCTACGACCTCTCGACCATATCTATAGTCTTACTCTTTCTTGCAATTTTTGCAGCTGGTTTTATTGATGCAATCGCTGGCGGGGGAGGGCTAATTCAGACTCCAGCACTTTTGCTCACGTTTCCAAATGAGAATCCTGTATCCGTTGTCGGAACATCAAAGACAGCTGCCTTCTTTGGAACCACCACAGCGGCAATCAAATATCGTAAATCAATTAAGACAGATCCCAAGTTACTTCTGGCGATGGTCTTCCCGGCATTCGTGGGAGCTAGTCTTGGTGCACTTCTCGCCTCTCATATCTCGGCGGAAATCTTTAAAAACGCAATTTTTGTGATGATGATTGCAATCTTTATCTACACATGGAGAAAGCCAGAACTCGGCAAAGTGCATCTCGATAAGCACTCATCGCAAAAATTAATGTATATCGGTGGTGTAGCCGCATTCTTTATTGGTTTCTATGATGGCTTAATCGGACCCGGCACTGGAACTATGTTGATGATCTTCTTGGTTGCCGTGATGGGATTTGCCTTTGTTGGTGCCTCAGCAATTGCAAAGGTGGTCAATGCCTCCACAAATTTGGCTTCAATTATTGTTGTGGGAATAAAGCTTGGAATTATGTGGAAACTCGGATTAGCGCTCGGTCTTGCAAATCTTGTTGGAGGCTATCTCGGCTCTCACTTGGCCATCGCGAAAGGCTCAAACTTTATCCGCATCTTCTTCCTCATCGTCACTGGTTTGCTAATTCTCCGACTTGGATACTCGCTTTACATAGAGTAAATTTGCCCTCGCAAGATAACTGAATAACAACAAAATAAAAATAGAATAGGACGGCAACTCAAATGGCCATCAAAGATCAAATATCCGAGCTAATTACTCCAGTGCTACAACAAGCTGGCTACTTTCTCGAAGATGTAAATGTCGTTTCGCCTGGAAATCACCGCATAGTCACAATTATTGTCGATGGCGAAAGCGCTCTCAATCTTGATCAGGTCACCGTCGCATCAAAGCTTGTATCCGAACTCATGGATGAAGCTGCATTTATGGGAGAGACTCCTTTTACTCTTGAGGTTACATCACCAGGAATAGACCGTCCGCTGACGTTGCCGCGACATTTTGCTAAGAATGTGACTCGACTCCTTAAAATTACAAAGAATGACGGAGAAGTAGTTAACGGTCGGATTACAACAAATACCGAATTTGATGTGACTCTCACTATTCTTGAGAAGAAAACAACGAGCGAAGTCACTGTACTTCTAGCCGATATAAAGCGCGCTGTTGTTGAGATCGAATTCAACCGAAAGGATGAGATCTAATGCATGTAGAGATGGATGCGCTTCTCGCCTTAACAACCGAGAAAGATATGTCGCTTGAACAATTGATTCAAGCTATCGAAGTTGGAGTCCTCACTGCCTATAACCAAGGGCATGAACCAAATCGTTACGCGCAAGCTCGCCTCAATCGCGAAACCGGCGAAATCCAAATTATCATCCCAGCTTTTAATGAGCTCGGTGAAAAAATTGCAGAAGAAGTCGATTCGCCAGATGGTTTTGGTCGAATCGCAACCTCAACTGCTCGCCAAGTGATTAAGCATGCAATGCGTGCAACAAACGATGCCGAGATTGTTGGCGAGTTCACAACTTCCGTAGGCGATGTTATTTCAGGTGTAATTCAACAAGGTCGTGATCCTAAGATGGTCAATGTCAATCTTGGTCGTGTCGAAGGTCGCATTCCTCCTCAAGAGCAAGTTCCTGGTGAGCTCTATAACCACGGTGATCGAATCAAATGTTTTGTGGTTGAAGTAAAGCAAGGAATGAAGGGTCCAGAGATTATGTTGTCTCGAAGTCACCCCGGACTCGTTAAACAATTGTTTGCGCTAGAAGTTCCAGAAGTTAAAGATCGCGTTGTTGAAATCATGGGTGTTGCTCGCGAAGCGGGCCATAGAACAAAGATTGCTGTTCGCTCGCATCGGGCTGGAGTTTCACCAAAGGGTTCTTTAATTGGACCAATGGGTGCTCGTGCTCGCGCTGTTATGGATGAACTCAATGGCGAGAAGATTGACATCGTTGATTACGATGAAGATCCAGCGAAGTATGTTGCGCACGCACTTGCGCCAGCAAAGGTAACAAGCGTTCAAATCGTTGATCTTGATGCCCGTTCTGCAAAGGTCGTCGTTCCTGATTACCAGCTCTCGCTAGCGATTGGTAAGGATGGACAGAACGCACGTCTCGCTGCGCGCTTAACGGGCTGGCGTATTGATATTCATCCCGACGCGCCTGCCGAATAGGATTTTTAGGCTCGTTTAGGTAGAATTCCCCTCGTTACTTACGCATGGCCAAAAGGGCAATGCAAGAAATGGATGCGAAAGATATGAAGCAAAAATGAGCTCGTTCACATCATGAGGTTCGACAACTAGGGCTCGCATCCCAAAAGTATTTATGCGGGCCAAGACAGGAGAAATGTGTCAAAGGTCCGTGTACATGAGTTGGCAAAACAACTCGGTATGGAAAGCAAGGAAGTCCTTGCTAAGTTACAAGAACTCGGCGAATTCGTCCGATCCGCTTCATCAACAGTTGAGCCACCGGTTGCTCGCAAGTTAATTGCGCTCTATCCCGATGCAAAGCCAACTATCGATGCGAAGCCGGTAAAGAAAGCGGCAGCGAAGAAAGCTGCTGCTCCAAAAAAGTCTGAAGTTAATCCTGAACTCGCAGCAGAACTTGCCGCCGAGCTCGGAGTTGATCTTGCAGCGCTTAAGGCATCACGTGAAGCAGAGCAGGCAG
>CAFBLZ010000038.1_pt1 | contig 10637 bp, 10 predicted proteins | sample 7268341 | NCBI WGS metagenome assembly CAFBLZ01 (sample SAMEA6814048, study PRJEB35770) | freshwater metagenome | biome: Freshwater; feature: Freshwater reservoir; material: water | place: Czech Republic | collected 2017-05-23 | depth 30m m
CTTAATGCCGACTCCCTTTTGCTTTCCATATCAATTCTTATCCACAGTTACCATTGCTGAATATTTCCTAAGGTTGGCAAAGCCGTAACTTCGCTCCCGTGTTGGGGGCGTGTTGTAATTGGCAGCCTGTTCGTTTACCAAACAAGCGGAGCGGGTTCAAATCCCGTCGCCTCCACCACAGTCTTGGCTAGTGCGATTCGATCTATTGGTAATGGTCAAAAGAATTGCAATAGCTGTGCATGGGAGGGCCCCGAGAGATCGGGGCCCTTTCCAATTCTTACAGCTTATAGGGCGACTCTTCCTTCTATCGCTTGAGCTGTAAGGCTGAGGTTATACAAGCGATGATGAAGATTCCAAGTGCCGCACCAAAATCAGCAACTTTATGCTTGCGTGAGAAGTGCGTGAATAACGCACCTGCGAAGTAGAGAGCAAGACATGTGGAAGCTAATACACCAAGAGGCTTGCTCCAGAAACCGAAAATGATTCCGAGTCCGCCTGCGATTTCTAAATATGCAAGAACTGGGATTTGATTTGGCTTTACGCCAACTTTGGCCATCGCTGCCATTACATCTGGAACCTTTTTAAGCTTTGAAACAGCTGATCCGATAGCGGCAAATGCGAGAAGTGCTCCGAATATGTTCAGTGCGATTGACATCTATTTTACTACTTTCTTGTTAATTGGGTGATGTTCTTTCATATGGCTAGAGATTGCATCAGATATTTCAATCAAAGACTTCATCTGAGCTTGAGTTAGTACCTCGCTGAAGCAATGATTGATTTCTTTCGACTGTAGAGGAATTGCAGCGTCAGCTATTTTTCTTCCCTTAGCCGTGATGGATACATCGAAGCTACGAGAATCTTCAAGATTCTTAGTTTTCTTTACTAAGCCAGCTTCATCCATTCGGGAAATCTGATGCGACATTCGACTAATTTCCCAACCGAGACCCGTTGCTAAGCGATTGAGATTTACTGATGGCACTGGAAGTTCAAAGAGAGCAACCAGGACAACATATTCAGCGCCAGAGATCCCAGAGTGATTGGTTATTTGGCGACCGAGGTGGGGCAGAAGACTGGTTCCAATTTTGTGGAATGCACGCCAGGCTTTGGAGTTGAGCTCCTTCATTCCATTTTGTGCCACAGGAGTATTTAACCAGATATAGTTGATATGTCAAGTAATAACCACTCACAAGCTGGGGTAAATTTCTAAGAGCTTGAATTTATGGGACTAATCATTAATATTTACAAAACTTTCCAGACTCCCTGAGTTGCTGAAGTCGAATTAATTGAGATTTTACTTCCTGAGGCAACTTCCCCGAAGATTGTCTTTGAAATCACGTACCCCAACGGGGCCAAATCGATTTCGAGTTTGACGGGTTTTCTTGTTACGAGCACAAGCAAGGATTCATTTTTAGATTCCCTAAGATAAATAAGGTAATCATCTTCAACAGCAACCCACCGGAGCCCACCTTTAATGAGTGCATCGCTTTTTGTTCGTATAGCAACTAACTCTTTAACCTTGGCGCGGAAATCTAGATCCCATGTAGATCGATCATCCCAATTAATTGTGCGTCGTGAATCTTCTCCCCATGACCCTTCAAGTCCGATTTCATCACCTGCGAAAATGGATGGAACACCCGGGTAGGTAAGTAACATCGTCATTGCTGCCAGATGAGCTTCTCTATCATTGAGCACAACAGTTCTAAAACGAGCAGTGTCATGTGAATCGAGGATTAGCATGCTTGCGATCAATGAGCGCCATGGGATGGTCGAATTAAATTGCTGCATCGAAGCCACTAATTGCTTGCCGTTAATTTTAGGCATCGCAAACGGTAGTCCTTGAAAGCCCCCAGTAATCTCTGGGTTTCGATTCATCCAATTCCAAAACGGTCTCATAAACCCTTGATAATTCATGGCCCCCTGCCATCCAAGACCATCAAGATCGCTCGCAACAAAGTCACCGTTTTCAGCGACCAACCATGTATCTGGATCGACTTCTTGCATTGCTTTACGAATACCCTGCATCACTTCTACGTGATGATTCTCTGCACCTTGCACGCCTGTCATATTGCCAACGTCAATGCGCCAGCCAGCCATACCGAACTTGGGAGAAATCCACTTTTTAACAATCGAATTCTTGCCCTCATAGACCGCCTTGCGAAGATCCTTCGATCCGTAATTCAATTTTGGAAGTGACTCAAGACCAAACCAACCTACATATCCCCACTTAATGGATTTATCCCAGAAGAAAAAGGAACGTTCTTTTGACTTCTTATTCTTCTTGGCGGTAGTTAGCCACTGGTGGCCAACACCGCAGTGATTAGAAGTTAAATCTCCTAAAATTCTAATTTTTTTCTGTTTTGCGCTTCGTATGAGTGATTTAAATGCCTTGTCTCCACCGAGAATCGGATCTACTTTGTCGAAAGTCGTCGCATCGTACCTATGGTTAGAACGCGAAGGAAAAATAGGCGTGAGATAAATTCCATTGATTCCCAGATCGCTGAGGTAATCCAATTTCTGTTCAACGCCGAACAAGTCTCCCCCATATAGTTCTTGCCCAGTGAACTTACTTCGACCTCGCGGGGGCAAATTCCAATCACGCGGATAAGCCCAGTCAGGTACTAAATCAACTTTTCCAGACTTCGCAAAACGGTCCGGAAAGATTTGGTAAAAAACCGATTTTGAAATCCAATTCGGGTTCTGGGGTATCGCGACGATTTGGAAATCATTATTGCTATGAACATCATGACTGTATAAACCGCTTGCATTTAACCAGTCGTACCTATTTTCACCGACAAAAACAAATCGATAGATTGTATGTATGTTGGTTATTCTAATTTTTACTTGTAACCATTTTTCATATTTTGTTGCTTTCCCTGGCACCAACTTGTAAGTGCGCGGCTCAGCATCTTCGTATATGCGCAAGTAAGCTTCAGCGAACGCGTATTCCAAAGGCACGCGTACCTTGAGCAATACCTGATCACCTATCTTTGGTGCGCTGTTGCTTACATAAAGTTCGCTACCATCATGATGAGGCTTGAGTATCACCTTATTCACGAGTGTCATTTTGAATCCCTCACCTTTGCCACAGTAGCCCTAATCTTCAATTCTCCGGTCCATAATCTACCTTGGGGCTTGCTGGCTTTGCTGTTTTCCATGACCTCAACCAATAATTCACCACAAGATTTAGCCATCTCGTAGGCGTCAAAAAGAACTGTTGTGAGAGGTGGAAGAGTTGCCGTTGCTTGAGTTTCCAGAATATTTACGCCAATAATCGAAAGGTCTTCTGGAATTCTTAATCCACTTTCATGCGCCTTTTCCAAGAATCCAATTGTTGCTGCATCGAGAAATGAAATAATTGCAGTCACTTTTGGGTATTTATCTCTGATAATTGAAGATAAATTCGCGCCACCTTCCGGAGTATTTGGGACATCGATTAAATGTAGCTTCGTTTTAAACTTCGAAGCTACCTCTTTGAGATGCGAAGTTAACCCAAAATTGGAGACCAAAACTCCTATGTGCTCGTGACCGAAATCAACCAAGTGGGAGATGGCGGTGATTTCGACTTCTCTAAAATCTCTGTCGACGTAGTTGTACGCAAAATCAACTTGAGTGCGACCTAGAACCACAAAAGGAATATTCTCGCGATTAAACAACTGAACTCGCTGATCATTTTCTTTCACGTTCATGAGGATGACTCCACCTGAGAAATTGGACTTCAACAACGAATCAACGTCCGTGTCGTCATTATCTGAGACTGGCCAAATCACACCATGGTAGCCATGAGCGCTAACACCATCGACAATTCCCTCAACAAGGGCACCGTTAATTCTTGAGGATGGTGTTGTGAAAAGATTTGAAATCATCATGGTGACCACTTTAGAATTGCCTCCAGCAAGAGCAGCGGCCGCATAATTGGACTTGTAACCCGAGGTTTTGATCGCCTCTAGAACCCGCTTCTTCGTTTTCTCGCTAATCGAACGTTTTCCCGAAAGAACATAGGAGACGGTACTTTCCGAGACGCCAGCGAGCTTCGCTACATCGGCTCGAGTAGTCAAAATAAACTCCAATTGTTAGACGAAATCTCGGTAGAACTATTGACTCAGGTCATTCACTTCAGTACATTACCGTATTATCGACGCGCGTCGATTAATTAGCTAATTAAGGGGAAGTTATGAAGAAGCAACGTTTGGGAGTTGGTCTCTTGAGCGCTGCGTTATTGGTTTTCGGATCAATCGCGCCGGCACAAGCGGCAGGAACTTTAACTATTTGGGTCAATTCTGGAGAAGAGGCTGCCTACAAAGCAGCGTCAGCTGATTGGGCTGCAACCAATGGAGTGACAGTCAATATTCTCGCAAAGTGCGGTCTTGGTGACTGTGGTTTGAGCAAATTGGGTCCAGCTGGAACGGGTCCTGATTTGTTCGTCGCCACTCATGACAACACTGGAACTTTAGTTAAGTCCGGTGTAGTCACATCCCTTAATAACGTGATTAATAGGAGCGCATATCCTGCAGCTGCCGTTGAAGGGGTTTCATTCAATTTCGGCACATGGGGAATTCCAATTTCAATTAGCAATATTGCTTTAGCAACCAATCTTGAGCTAGTTCCAGCAGGAGCTCCAAAAGATTGGGAGACGCTCGAGTCGACTGCGACCAAACTAATCTCATCCGGAAAAGCAGAGGTTGGAATAGTAACGCATCTTGATGGCTATTTCTTGCAGCCATTCTTTGAATCTATTGGCGGGTACGTCTTTTCAAATAAAAATGGTAAGTACACAAGTACGAAGAATGTAGGTCTGTATTCAAAGGATCTTGCAAAGAATGCAAGTTTGATGGATAAGTGGCTTGCGGAGAAACTATTTGATAAGGCTAATACATACGATGGTTCAAACTTCAACAATGGAAAGGCCCCGTTCGCAATTGTGGGACCTTGGTCCATTGCTGGACTCGATAAAGCGGGTGTGAAGTATGAGATATCTGGAGTGCCATCCATCAAGGGCGGAACTGCAAGAGCTTTCAGTGGAGTGTCTGCTATGTATATGAATCGCTTCTCAAAGAACAAGTTCCTTGCTAAGCAATTCCTTACTGAAGTGGTGCAATCAAAGAAATTTGGAAGTGCAATCTCCGCTGCTAACAATACTTATCCTGCAAATATTGATGCGGCCGCATCGATTGATAAGAAGAGCGTCTCAGGTAAGTTCGGTGCTTATGGTGCACTGTGCCTGCCAATGCCAAACGTTGCTGAAATGGGTAGCGTGTGGACATACTGGAATGGCGCATTTGCTGACTGGGCTTCAGGCAAGTCCAAGTTTGGCGAAGCAATGAAATTGGCTTCTAAGAACCTTAATTCGGCTCTCGGAAACTAAGCACCTCCTCCAAGGGTGGGAGTCCCTGGTGTATGTGAAATTTGCATACACCAGGGCCCTCTTCTAAATTCATTTACAGTTATTACAGGGAGGATGAGCGATGATCGGTAAGAAAAGATTCAAAAGAAACTTGCAAATCCTGCTTGTAATCTCAATAACTATCTTGCTTGCAGTGGCAGCACTTAAGTTTCTACAAAATGGATCATGGTTATTCGCATCATTTGCGGGAATAACAGCAATATTGGTTGCACGTACGTACTGGCTAGGCGGAAGCGTCCATAGCAAATACCTCTTCCCTGGCGTGATTCTCTTGATATTTTTTCATATCTATCCTGCTATATATTCAGGGCAAGTTGCTTTCACAAATGATTCAAATGGGCACCAGCTCTCTAAAGGGCAAGCAATAAGCGCAATTTTAGAAGATTCACTAATACCGATTGAAGCTCAATCTCCAATCAATTACGTCATTACTATTGGGAATTCAGACGGCAAAGTCTTTGCAGTCTTTGAATATGCCGGAAGCTACTGGGCCGGAAATAGTCAATCTTTTAATAAACTTAATAGAGATAATTTAGGGTTTTCTCCGGAAGGAAAACTTCTTGCAATTAAGGGTTATCAAATTCTCGACGAAAGCCTTCAGTCAGACTATTCGCAAGAATTACAAACTTTAAGCATTCACGTAAATTCGAAACTAATTCTTTCTCCTTCTGATTTTGAATATCTTGAGGCATACCAACCAGGTAGAATTTACTCAGAAAAAGAAGATCAGATTACTGACTTGACTACTAAATCTCTATATAGTCCGAACGATAATGGACAAATGGTGAATTCGTCAGGTGATATTTTGTACCCTGGTTGGAAGATAAATGTTGGCTTCAGGAATTTCACCTCAATCATCAATAACTCAGAAGTTCGACGCCCGCTTTTAGCTGTTCTTCTTTGGACATTCATTAACGCAATTTTGGCAGTTTTTCTCTCTTTCATAATGGGTTTGGTGTTAGCTCTTGTTTTCAATCTCGCCGAAATGAAAAGTAAAAGAATTTATAGAACTGTATTCATCACGCCTTTAGCTATTCCAAGCGTGCTCTCGATACTTGTTTGGGCAGGTCTCTTCCAGACTTCAAATGGAGTTATTAATCGCTTGTTCCATAGCGATATACCTTGGCTAACAGACGCATATTGGGCAAAGCTAGCGATTTTGCTTGTGGAAGTCTGGATCTCGTTCCCTTACATGTTCTTAATTACTACCGGCGCAATCCAAGCTATCTCAAGTGAAGTGATCGAGGCAGCTGATATTGATGGAGCTTCAAATTTCCAATCCTTTACGCAAATTAAGCTTCCGCTAGTTCTTCGTACTGTTGGCCCTCTATTAGTTGCTGCTGGCGCTATGGCCCTAAATAACTTCGGAATTATCTATCTTCTCACCGGAGGTGGGCCAACCTTCTCAAATTCAAACGGAAATGCTGGCGCTACTGACATTCTGATTTCATACACTTATAAATTAGCCTTTAATTCTCAAGAAGGTAATAACTACGGACTAGCCAGCGCACTTTCCATTTTGAATTTCGTGCTTATCGGATTCTTATCAATCTACGGGTTGAAGCGTATTAAAACGATGGAAGGGATGAATTAAATGCAAATTACTTCCCGGAAAAAAGTTCGTCGCTGGTTCACCAAAATTCTTTGGCGCCATATTGTCGGGATTATTGTTGCGATTTTCTCTCTATTTCCTTTGATCTGGATGATTTCTGCCGCTTTTGATGTAACTAATCAGTTAAGTACGCAGCAGTTAATTCCAGTCCATAAGGGTTTCGATAACTTCAACGCTCTGTTCTCAAACGAAGAGAAGCCTTACCTGGTTTGGGTTCGCAATTCACTTGTCGTTGCAACTACCGCTGCATTGCTACAAACTTTACTTGGCTCTGCAGCAGCATATTCTCTCAGCCGTCATAAATTTAAAGGTCGAGCAATCACACTTAATGCAATATTGATCGTTCAAATGTTCCCTCAACTACTCGCAGCTACAACACTATTCCTGATAGTTAATTCACTCGGTGATACTTTTCCTTTACTTGGTTTAGGCCATCAACTTCCTTTGATTCTCATTTTCACAGGAGCCGCGCTTGGTGTAAATACCTGGATGCTTAAAGGATTCTTCGACACAATACCGAGCGATATTGACGAAGCTGCCAAAATTGATGGCGCCAGCCATGCAGTGATCTTCACAAAAATCATCATTCCTCTTGCGACCCCAGTTTTTGTCGTAATTTTCCTCCTCTCCTTTATTGGAATTCTTAATGAATATCTAATTTCCTCGGTCATTCTTGGATTAGATGGGCCAAAAATGACCCTTGCTGTTGGACTTCAACAATTCATTTATGGTTCTTATGCAAAAAACTGGGGGCCATTCACCGCTGGAGCCTTATTGGCAACAATTCCAGTTCTCACCTTGTTTATGGTTCTACAAAAATATCTTGTCACTGGATTAGTCGCTGGATCGTCAAAGGGATAAAGACCGAGATGCTAGATATTGAAGAATTCCAGGTTCGCGGTCTTCCAGGACGTGTCTATAAAGTTCAAATTGGAAGTAGAACCGTCGATTACTGGTCTCCAGAAAAGCCGGGTAGTCACCTTTTGGTGGCTCATGATGGTCAGAATATTTTAGATAAGAGAAATATTGGGATTAACCCTCACCAGAGAGCAACTTGGCGACTGGCGCAATCGGGAATTCGTATAGCAGAAAAATATGGAACAACTCCCCCAACTGTTATCTGTGTTTATCACACACCTTATGCAGAAGACCCCTTGGGTAGATTGAAAGAATACACACCTGCTAGTTACATGAACTCCAAGAATGATTGGATGATTGAAAACTATGGGCTTTATCCAGGTTCTGTAGACGAATTTGTAAAGACTCTGACATCTGATCACCTTTTAGATTTGATTACTAAAGAGATTGTGCCAAGAATTGCTGCACGAATAAATCATTCTCTAGTTCCAGAATCAACCGCACTTGTTGGCGCCAGCATGGGTGGGCTGGCATCAATTTATGGTGTTATAAAACATCCTGACTTCTTTCACGCCTCTTTAAGTTTTTCCCCTCATTGGGTAATAGGCGGAGATGTATTGGCGGAGAAAATGGCTATGGATTTCCCGGAACCAGGCCGACACAAGCTTTGGATGAGCCGAGGCACCAAGGGATTGGATGCCAAATATGAAAATTCTCAAAAAGTTGCTGACCGAATAATTCGCTCAAGGGGCTATAGGGATGGACTCAACTTACGAACAAGGGTTCTTACAAAAGGCGCACATTCCAACGCGACATGGGCGAAATACGCGCCAGAAGCTTTGGATTTCTGGATGAAAGAGGAAATCAATTGAAACGAAGAGTTGTTTTTGCCGGAGATAGCATCACTCACGGCGGGCCTTGGCAGTATTGGCTGCAAGAGCACTACGTAACTAATTTTGCATTTCCAGGACATACAACTTCTGATTTGGTATCGCTAGTTCCTGCCATTACTTCCTCACTACCGGAAATACTAATTGTGATGATTGGAACTAACGATTTTGGAAAGTATCGACTTTCCGAGAAGGAAGTTATTACGAATATTCTAGATGTTGCCAGAAATCTTCGAGTTGCATTGCCAGGAATCCCAGTCATCTGGAACTCATTAACCCCACGGAGTGATGAGTTCTCAGAGAGCATGATTATCGTAAATTCAAAAACAAGACCAGAGTTAGAAGAATTGGGATTTATTTACAACGATATCTACCCATTACTAAAAGATGAATCGTCGAATCGTCTCCAGCATCAGTATTGCGAAGATCCAGATACTTTTGGACTTCATCTAAATAATCGCGGGTATGAGAAATGGTTCGAGTCTCTAGGACCATTGATAGCTCTTGAACTTTCTAAAATATAATTCTTTGTATTTTAAGTACTTCTACAGGGTAAATAACTAAAATCCATCTAACTAGTGAAGGAATATATGAAGAAATTAACTGTGGGAATCACTGTTGATACCTTGAAAGCTGCTTTTGGAACATCAAATCCTCCAGATTTAGCTCCCGCAGCAAACAACCTAAGAATTACTGAGTCTGTACTTATGAATGCACTGGGCATTCAATTAAAACCTTAAGGATAAAAAATGTATTCATTTAATAGAGTCATAAATAATCGTTTGAAAATCACTGTTTTGGCATCAGTTCTAGCGGCTCTAATTGCCGTTGCGGGCCTGAATCTCTTGAGTTCAGATACCAAATCTTCAGACCTCGTGGCACCCGGAGTTGTAGCTGCTAACTTTCTAGAGGGATCTCTCACAAAAGTGATTACAACCGAGGATTGCACCCTTTCAGATGGCACGAAGACGACCTGCTATCGAATTGAAGTTACGGGCTCACCTGTAGATGCCAAGATTGGGCCATTTTGTCCTGAGTCCACTTCTTCAACCGCTGAAGTTTCAGGTATCTGGCTCGATGGCGAAAAAATGTATAACGCAGATGGCCAATTCATAATGGATCTATCGACGATCTATAAAGATGTGAAGTGGAAACTCTATGACGATTCAGGCAAGGTAAAAGTCACCGATACTAAAGAAGCATTCCAAGGTGCTGCTCGCCCAGATGTCCAAGATGCCTACAAATATCACTGTGTAGAAGGAACATGGGAGTGGACCGAAACAACAAAGCCAGTACCAACCTCAATTCTTGTGCCTGTAACACCAGTTCTGGCAAGTGAGACTTCTTCTCCCCGTGGCAATTTGGGAGTTACCGTTAATGGTTTGGTGATATCTGCATCCGCTCCGGTAGATGCAATTCTAGGCGCTTACACAATCGCAGCTTTTGATGACTGTGGTGGACACTTCAATCCGACTGCTGGATACCACTTACACGCGTATACCGGGTGTGAGGGTATCGAATATGAATCACATATCGACAATCCGAATGCAGAGACAAAAATAATTGGCTATGCGATGGATGGAGTTGCGGTCTTTGCGCCGCTAAGTTCTAAAAGCACTATCAAACTTGATGAATGCAATGGTAGAACAACAGCGAAAGATGGTTATCACTACTACGCACAATCTGCAGAGAAGAACTTGGTCGTAAAGTGCCTGAAAGGTCTTACCGCTGTAGATCCACTAGCCTTGGATGAAGGTCCAGGCGCACAAGGTGGACCAGCGGTAGATACCGCTGCTGCAGCAAAGATCTTGGGAATCACTGAGGCTGAGTTGACTGCGGCCTTTGGAAACAAGATGCCGCCAGACTTTGCAACTGC